>Ga0181351_1000008_pt1 | contig 59520 bp, 78 predicted proteins | sample Su13VDMM15SD_FD_170485 | JGI IMG/M metagenome (GOLD analysis project Ga0181351, IMG submission 170485) | Freshwater viral communities from Lake Michigan, USA - Su13.VD.MM15.S.D | ecosystem: Environmental > Aquatic > Freshwater > Lake | place: USA: Michigan | collected 2013-07-16 | reverse complement strand
CTCATTACCAACTCATTACCAACCAATCAACACTTCAGGAGATACAGATGACTAAGATTGAGTTCTATAGAATGGATCAATACCCATCGTGGGAAGCTGCGCGTGAGAAGGGCGCTGTGTTTTGCAAGACTCTGAATGAAGATAACGAGTACTCAGACGAGGCGCTTTCCGATGCGCTGGATGTCTTGCACACAGCTTGCAAGATGATGGACCCGAACGTAGAGATCGACACTCGCGTGGTGAGGAGCGATCCGGTTGTATTCCAGTTGTATGTCTGGGCTGAAGATGTGAACGACATTGTGCGTATCGTCTGGGCGAACCCATCTAACGGTGAGTCGGGCTTCAATCAGGTCGAAGCACGGAACGCCCAGACCGAGATCGACTTCTTGAGGGGCAAGGGTTGCCGCATCCATTCCGTTGGCCCAGCCATAGACAACACTTCAGGAGAAGACGAATGACTAATGAACTGACCACCGAGCAAATCGCCTTCCTGCGTGGATTGCGCGATCAAGGCTGCGCTGTCTGCGTATTCCTGCCACATGAGATGCCTAACTCATCGCAAGAAGATGTGGAAGACATGATGTGCCAAGCAGGATGGAGGCAGATCAACTTCGACGCGCCCGATGGCGCACCAATCAGTCTTTAACCCTTAACCAACCAATCAACACTTCAGGAGAAGACGAATGACTAAACAAGTTCATTACGCATGGGTATGCGTCGGTCACAACAAGGACGCTCAAGAGCCCACGTGGTTCTATGCGTTCCGCACACCAGAGAAGGCTATTGAATTCACAAAGAAAGCCGCCGCGCATTCCAACCCAGAGATCGCCACCGTTGAGTGGGTTTCGTATGCGTGTGTGCTGGATGAGGTGGATGCAACCATCACCAGCATGGAACACGCCGTGCGCGTGGAGGAGCAAGTCTGGGATTGAGCGACAGCTACCCGTGAGAAAGTGCGGTAAGACGCTTGACACATACGTCAATATCCCCTATAATGGACGCTCAAGCCGCGAGAGTGCTTGAGCTATGACAGTGTGTGGCAATCAGTTGTTTAACCGTTCCGGTGTTCCGGAACACTTAGTTAAGGAGAGTGAGCATGGGAAAAATGAAAGAGTTGGCAATGGAGATGGGTCTGCTAGACGATGACTACATCGAGGCCGAAGTCACCCCTGTGGTGACGTTCCCCCCTGTGCGCGTTGGCAAGCGTATCAGTGTGCATACGTTGCGTTTGGCTTCGCGCAATCCGGAAGCGTTCCTCAAGTGGTGCGAGGATCGCACTCCGTTCAGCAAGCGGTATCTCGCTGAGTGGCAAGACCCCATCGAGGGTTATACCGTGCATCACGCACGGTATCGTGTTGCAGACTGGAACATCACGTTCCTGCTGGAGCGTGGCGAGATCACGCAGTTCAGCTATGACCACCTGACCGAGGGACTGTAATGAAACCATTGTGCAAACAATGCGGCGAAGCGTTCGCTACCGCTAGACATTATGCGGGCTACCGTATCTGCATGACCTGTGGCGAGAGCAAGGCGCAAGCCGATAGGAAGGGGTGGACAGTCGCCCCTATGAGCAAGAGCAACTATATGTTGTTCACCGACACGACCCTGCTCAAGGGTCTCAACAAGTACTCGAATTCTTAACCCCAACTGGAGCCTGCAATGAAGAACACAAAATTGATTATGACTTCCATCGACAAAGATGATTTGTTTGACGAGGCGATGGACGAGTTCTTTGCGTACAAACTTTATCTTGTGCAACGCAAGGCAAACGGGGACGACCCCGAGTTCACTGTGGTGCTGGCTGAGACCGCCCGTAAGTTTGACAACCCTGAGTTTGCTCAGCGCATGAGGCGTCTCCTCATTACCGCCGCTGAACTGCAAACAGAAATGCTTAAGTAAGACTTCTGCCAACCCCGAAACATTAACTAACCACCAAGGAACGATATGGAACTCCAACTCGAACAACCCAAGCACGTGATCTCGCTGCATACCGCAGCTAAGATCGTTACCGTTGTGGTCCGCACGTGGTCTGCCACCAAGCGTGACAAGACCATCAGCAACGAAATCACTAGCAGCAAGAAGGCATCCGCAGAGTCCGGTGATTTCACCAAAAAGTTAATGGCAGGGAATGCCACGCACAAAGCATTGTGCAATCACAGGCAGACCGTCGCTAACTGGCTTCAAAGGTTCACTTATGAGTGGGCTGGCAAAGCGAGGATCTTGCCGGGGGTGGACATCATCAAGTTCCACAATGAATACAACGTGCATAAGGCGACGTTCGATGGACTGAAAGCCAAGTTCTTGGGTGAGTACAAGGGCATCATCAGCAACATGGCATTCGAGCTTGGCGATATGTTCGACCCGAGCAACTACCCTAGCTTGGCGTCCGTCGATGCGAAGTTCTCTATGGACTACCTTATGACGGACGTTCCACAGAATGACTTCAGGTCATCTATCGCTTCTGAGTTGGCGGAAGACTTACATAACCATTACCAAGACCAAACGCGGAAGATCATCGACGCTGCGATGGGTCAGGCGGCTACGCGCCTGTTGGTGTTCGCTGAGCGTATCTCTGCGAGTTGCACTGAGGCGCAAGACGAGATCCTTGATGACGGCACTGTCAAGAAAGCTCGCAAGAAGAAGATCGTCGATCACACGTTCGATCAAGCACGTGAGTTGTGCAACGTGCTCAAGGACTTCAACCTGAATGGCAACGTGCAGTTGGAGGAGGCGCGTAGCGCGTTGGAACTCACGTTGCGTAACGTAAGCACAGAGAACTTGCGTGAGTACGCCAGCACACGCAAGGCTGTTAAGACAGAGGTGGATGACATCCTGTCTAAGTTCGGCTCACTCCGTACACGTGCGGAGGATGAGGATGAAGATGAAGAATGACAACAATGGCGAGTTGTTTGTATGGCTGGCGATGGTTCTCTCCGTCGTCGTTTTATGTTTAGACCTTTTCTATTGGAGACCATAATGGGTATCAGCAAAACCATGATGCTGGAGCAAGCAGAAAGAGAACAGAAGCAGGAGTTCTTGAACTCTCTTATGAGAGACAAAGCCGAGGAGATCTACAACATCATCGAGGAAGAAGGGTACGGGGGAGCGGAGTTCCTGTACATCCTCTGTGCCCTGCTGGTGGGAGCGGCATCGACGATTGGCTTTACCCCAGACGAAATTCGGACCGGAGTGGAATCTATATTCCAACAAGACGAGGTTTTTGATGGAGTGAAGTCGGTGATTCGCAGCGCCAACTAAGTGAAAGTCAAGGACCGCAAATCACCTGATTTGCGGTCCTATCAGAGTTAACAATTCAGTAAACAAAGAAGGATTAAATCATGTCTACAGTTCAATTCTCCCCACGTGTCACCCTTGCCGACGCTGCCGACATCATCGAGGTGATCGGTGATCAGGCCACTGTCATCCTCATGGGCGAGCCGGGGATCGGCAAAACCCAGATCTTGAAGACGCTCGAAGAGCGTATGGGTGATGAGTATGATTATGTGTATGTCGATTGTCCTGTGAAGGACATGATGGATCTGGGGGCCAACATCCCCAACCACGCGACTCGCTCGCTTGAGTACTACGTTGCTGGCCTGTTCAAGATGGGCAACGGACGCAAGAAAGTGATCATGCTCGACGAGTTCCTGAAAACGGACAAGATGATGCGTAAGTTGTTTACGCGCCTCATCTTGGAGAAGCACGTGGGTGACGAGGCGCTGCCCGAGGGTTCGATTGTGATTGGTACATCCAACAATACAACGGACGGCGTGGGCGATGTGTTGGAGGGCCACGTTGGTTCGCGGATCGTCAAGATAGATGTCAGCAAGCCATCGGCTGAAGAATGGTGCTCATGGGCTGGGCGCAAGGGGGTCTCGGCACTGATGCGCGCATGGGTGTCGTTGAACCCGAAGTGCATGGCATCGTACCTCGATGGCAATCAGGACGATAACCCCTATATCTTCAACCCCCGCAAGGGAGGCAAGCAGTACGTCTGCCCGCGCTCGCTCACCAAGGCGGACGTTGCGATTCAGCGTAAGGGCAAGCTGAGCGAGAAGCAGTTGATGGCAGTCCTTAGCGGTGCGCTGGGTGAGTCTGCTGCGCGTTCGATCAGCGCGTTCGTGCAGATGCAGCACAAGGTCAAGACGTTGGAGCAAGTCTTGGCTGATCCGAAAGGCATTGATGTCCCACAAGATATCGCTGTGCAGATCATGTGTATGTTCGAGGCGGTGGACAAGCTGAAGACTCAGGACGAGTTGTCGGCGTTCATGGAGTTTGTCAATCGGATCAAGTCCGAGGAGGTGCAATCAATCTTCTTCACTATGATGTCCCGTGATCGTCTGAAGTTGTCTCGCCACAACCAGCAGATGAACGACTGGATCCAGAAGAACTTTGAGATCCTGTGAGTAAAACAACCCTTCGGGGTTGTCGGAAGTCTTAACTACAAGGAACGATATGGAACTCGAAACAAGAATCAAGAAGGCGCACATCCACCTGATGAAGTCGCCAGAGACCGCGCTCTACTCGGGCGTGATGATGATGGGCAAGACCGAAGTGCGTGATACGAAGATCACTGCATACACCAATGGCGTAGACAAAATCTATGGCCGTGAGTTCTCAGAGAAGCTCAGCGATCAAGAACTGCGTGGTCTCATCATGCATGAGAACCTGCACGTAGCGTTGCGCCACCTGATCCACAACAAGGATCTGTTCAAGCGTAACAAGAAGATCGCCAACTTTGCCGCTGACTATGTGGTCAACGGGATCATCCGAGACTTCAAGGATCAGAACTTGTGCAAGCTGCCCAAGGGTGCGCTGGTAGACGACAAGTATCGTGATATGTCTATGCGAGATGTCTACAAACTTCTTGAGAAAGAAGCGTCCGAGGAACCCGATGAGCCCGAGGATGGTGATGAGCCCGAGGATGGTGATGAGCCGGGGGATGATGGCAAGAAGCGTGAGCCGGGGGATAAGGGTAAGCCCGAGGATGACAAGGATGGTAAGGGCGGTAACAATACGTCAGACCCATTCGACGAGCATGACGTAGATAGCGTGTCCGACGATCCGGAAGTCTTAAAGGACATGAACGATCAGATTGATAACGCTATCCGCGAAGGTGGCATCCTCGCTGGTAGGTTGGGTGTGAAGCTGCCTCGCTCTATCGAGGAATCGTTGGAGCCTGTCATCGACTGGCGTACCGAGTTGCAAGAGTTCGTTAACTCGACGATGAAGGGGAACGACGAATATACGTGGCGGAAGTTCAATCGTCGCGTGATTGATGTAATGCTGCTGCCGACTACGGAGAATGAGAAAGTATCCGAGTTGATCGTTGCGTGTGATACGTCTGGCTCTATCGGTGCGAAGGAACTCTCAGTGTTTGCTGGGGAACTAGCTTCAATTTGCGAGTCGGTTCAACCTGACGCTGTGCGGGTATTGTGGTGGGACACGATGGTTCATGGTGAGCAAGTGTTTACCGAGAACTTCGAGAACATCGCTACGCTGCTCAAGCCGCAGGGTGGTGGCGGTACTAACGTATCATCAGTGTCTAGGTATATTGTAGAGAAGGGCTACGCACCTGATTGCGTGGTGGTGTTCACCGATGGTTATGTCGAGACAACAATCGACTGGAAAGTATCTGCCCCGACGCTGTGGATGGTGACGATGAATCACCGCCGTCAGTTTCCCGGTAAGGTTGTTACGTTCAATCAGTAACGTAAGTTTAGTGTCCCAAAACTAGTTCAATTCAGTGGAGAAAACAATGTACGACTTCAAATCTTTCGTATTCGACGAACCCAATACCCGCGAGATCAACGAATACTTGAATGAGCCTTCGTCCTACCGCGAAGCCTTAGCTAAGTTCACTGTCGAGTTCTGCACCTCGTTCGGGTGCAAGGTTGATGGCATCCATGCAGGGACTATTGCGTTAGTAACTCCCGCAGGATATCTTGGTGGATATCTCTCGGTTGAGGAGAAGTACAGCCGCAAGGACGGGAAGCGCGATGTTCTTTACATATATCGCAATGACATGGAGGTCAAGAAGGAGCGTGGTATGGGGGGCGAGCGGTACAAACGCTCCTCCACGAAGCTGTCCACTCTGATCAAGTCCATTCGTACCAAGAACGAGGAACCGAAAGACATCACTTACAAGAAGTCTTATGCAATTCAGGTTGCCAATGCACTTGGCAATATCAAGTCTGACCGTAGACCTCCTGTCCCATCTTGCAGCAGCGACTTCTTGCTGGATCTTATCGAGATCGTATCGGGAGCCAAGGAAGTCACTTTCGAGATCAAGTCTTTGGCTGAGCACTATCACAAGGATCATCTGAAGAAGATGGAGATCCACAACTCTGTGGTTGACCATCGCAAGCGATTCGATGCGGGCGGTTTCCACATCATCGGATTGCTGGGCAATCGGCATAACAAAGATACGTTCAAGGACAAGCCGCGCTTCCTGATCGGTGAGTTCATAGGCTCTTCGACTGGCAAGTTCGAGGCCGGGGATCTGAATTTCAGAATCACCAACTCTGTCGGTGAAGACTCTCTTGTGCGCTCTGCCATGTTCCATGTGAAATCACGGTTCGAGAACCAGAACAACAATGCTGACAACTGCTTCAATGTTCCATACAGAGATGCGTTTGATGAGGAACTCGATGTGGTCTTTGGTTATACAAACCATGAAGTTGTATGGGTCTTGATTCCAAAAATGGCCGCAGCATGACCAAGGCTTTTCTACCGCTCATCAGCCCCGTAGGTCATTGGCATGACTCTGTGAACTACTACAGAGTCTTCATGCATTACATCGACAAACAACCGGAGCCTGTCTATGAATTTCACTTAGGCAACAACCAACTCGCACGGTATGTGGCTAGAACATTACCACCCGAGATGAAGGAAGCTGTTGCCATCATCAATTCAATCCCGTTCGAGTACTCACTAGATGCTAGATGGCAGGGGGTGTATTCAAACGTACACAGCCCTGATCTAGATCGCGTCGGGTGGCGAGTAGTGCCCAGCACACAGACCTTGAACTATGGGCTGATGTATATCATCGTAATGACTAAGGATTACTTACAAGGAATGAAGGATGGCAAAAACACCTGAAGGTCTAGTCAAAGAAAAGGTAGACAAAGTTCTTTATGAACTCGGGGCTTACTCTTGTAAGCCTGTCTCGGGCGGCTACGGGGCGTCGGGGGTTCCCGACATCCTTGCCTGTTATCAAGGAAGGTTCATCGGCATAGAGTGCAAAGCTAACGGCAACAAGCCTACGGCTTTGCAAGTACATAACTTAAAGCAAATCGTAGCGGCTGGAGGCATCGCCTTCGTCATCAACGAGGAGAGTGTGGTGAATCTTAAGTCAACAATTCTGGAGAGTGTGAAATGAGAGGAAGACTTCCAACACCTGATGAGCAACGAGCGCATCAAGAACTGAAAGACAAAGCTGTCAGAGCATGGATGACTGATCGCGGCGTGGGAACTAAGCCTTCGTCCTTCCCGGAAGTCTTACGTGTGGCCGTCAAGAGCACTAAGAACATCAAGAGGAAGAAATGAACATCACCCAACTCAAGCGTGTTCGTAGGTTGTTCAACGTGGACTATGTGCCCGTTGAAGTCAATAGATCAAACCAACGCAAATGGGTCCAAGCGATCCGTATGCTCGGTGATAAGTGGGTTCTTAGTCCAGCAAGTCAAAAGGAAATGAAATGAAGATATCTTTTAGCCAATGCATCTTTGAGCTGATCAAGAGCGAGCCGCATCTCACAGATGCAGAAGTACACGCCCGTATGTCGCTCAATCCCGATTACAAAATTGCTTCGGGCAAGAGTCTGCTCTACCGTATGGTCACTGTAAAGTATGTGCACCGTGACAAGAATGGTCGATTGACAGCGGTGATCTCAAATTACGCGCCATTGCCGCCGTACAAACCTCGGCCAAAGAAGAAAGCAAAGCCCAAGGCTACGCAGGGTTACGTACCCGCGACGGGTTTGGTGGCAGCAGCAAAGATCGCTCAACATAGGGCGCAAGAACTGAAGGAAGCCCAACTCAGGGGAATAGATCCGTATCGAGATCAATATCAATATCGCAACTCATCGGACATGGCGCACAAGAACGTACCGATACACATCGGCATTGAACCTAAGAAAACTTTCTGGCGTAAGTTGCGCGAGTTGTTTAGTGATTGATGGCGAAAATTACGAAAGGTTTTACTTGCCCGTGCGGAGCTTGGACAAGAGTTCTGTCCACCCGGATGGGCAAGATAAGGAGAAGGGAGTGTGCCAACTTGCATCGTTTCTATACCGAGGAAACGATCCTTGGCCCTTCAAGTATTCCATCCCCAACGACAAAAGAGGAGAAGAAAGATGATTCCAAAGGAACTGTGTAATGGATCTTGCAACGGCAAGAGGGAGAACTGCCCCGCACCGCAAGCGTGTGGCTGGCCTGAATATGAAGACGAAGACAAAGGTTTTCTTAGATCCATAGTGTTTATTGTGACAATGCTTGGCCTGATCATTTTCTGTGTGGGGGTGCTCACATGGCGTTGATCTGGAGATGCGCGACGCAAGCAGCAAGGGATTCGCTACGCAATAGAATACCGATTCAGGACATCCTGAAGACTACGGGAACGGGATGGGAGATCCCTAATAATATGCAACCCCCAGAAGATCTGACGGCGCGAGAACTAGCATCATGGGTCAGAGAAGTAGCTAGACCATGCGTGTCTTAGCGGTTGTCTTAAGTTTGCTGCTGTTGCTGTGCGCCTGTTCGCAGCCGCCTGAGATGCCTGAAGAAGATGAGAACGACATCTATCGTTGCTATCTCAACAAAGACGGTACGCTGCTCATCTGTCCCGAGAAGATAAAGCCGACGAAGGTTGCGCGTGATTGACTGGGAGAAGGCGCAAGAGATCGTCCACTTGCTTGAGGTGGTCAAAGAAGACAGCCGCCGCGATACTCTTAGGGCGCTGCTCAAGGCCGAAGGCTACCGACTGCCACGGGCTGTGCCTACGGATGTACTACTGGATCTACATAAACTTGCCGAATACATTCGGCTTAACACCAAACGGAGTGAATGATGAATCAAAAACTACTTGAAGAAATACGAGACAAGTGCGTCGTCCGTGAGGGGGGTTCAAGAATCTATCCAGAACTCTTCGCGGAACTCATCGTGCGCGAGTGTGCCAAAGTGATTGATGGACACTTCGAGCCTTCTTACGACGGCAAGATATTGCTTGACCATTTTGGGCTTGAGTGATGGTAAAGGCAATAGGGTTCACCCGCTTGTGCTGGGACTGCAAAGGCAAGAAAGTTGCCTTGGGCGGTAAGTTAGACAAAATGAAACTGTGGCGGTGCGCCGCTTGTGTAGGAGTTAACGTGAAGTGGGATATGAAAGATTTGTATAAAACTCAATGGCACAAAGGCCCACCACCGAGCATTGGCTGGTGGCCGACGAAGCATTACCACAGGAGGGACAGTGCGACTTACCGCTGGTGGGATGGTGAGGTGTGGTCATGGGCAGCATTTGCTCATGAGTCCGCAGCCAAAGCCGCACATTGGGCTTTGAAGAAAGAAACGATGCACGTAGATATCGAGTGGACAGACCGCCCTAAAAATTGGCCCGAAAGGAGTAAGACATGATTGAAGATGAGAAGGACATTGAGATCGCACGGCTTCGTAAGGCTTTGTACTACGAAGCTAACCGATTCCAGAGGATCGGGACGCACTCTCCCGACTGCTACAAGTGGGGTCCGCAACACTATGAATGCGCGATGCGGCATATTAAAGAACTTGAAGAAGATCCTCAATTCGCTAAAGCCCTCGGCCCATGCGGTAAGTGAAGTATGAAGATGGACAGACGCTATTTAGATTCGGAGGAATCCATGCAACAGAATCCCAATGATGTTCAGGTAGGTGGCAGTCACTATAAAGATAAAAGTATTCAGCCGTGGGATTACATCGTTCAGAACAAGATCCCGTATCTGGAAGGGAACATTATTAAGTACGTCAGCCGCTGGCGTGAGAAGGGTGGGATCGACGATCTACGCAAGGCGCAACACTACCTATCCAAGCTGATCGAGACCGAAGAAACGAAATGAATCTTATAACCATAGACTTTGAGACTTACTACGATAAGTCTTATTCTCTAATGCGCCTCACGACAGAGGAGTACATACAGGACGAGCAGTTTCAAGTCATTGGGTTCAGCATCAAGATTGACAACGGCCCCTCAATTTGGTATTCCGGGAACCACGAAGTCTTAAGTAGCCACCTCAAGCGGTACAACTGGCGGAATAGCGCAGTGCTTGCCCACAATACGCTGTTCGATGGGGCGATCCTGAAGTGGATATTCAAGATCACGCCTAAGTTCTATCTTGATACCCTATGCATGGCGCGGGCGATTCACGGCGTAGATGCTGGTGGGTCGCTCGCTGCTCTAGCCCTCCGATACAACATCGGAGAAAAGGGTACGGAGGTGGTCGATGCCAAGGGTAAGCGGCTCGAAGACTTCGAGGCTAAGGACTTGGCGCAATACGGTGCTTACTGCTGTAATGACGTAGAGTTAACATACTCACTGTATAACTTACTCAACGAGGGTTTTCCCGCAATCGAATTAGGTTTAATTGATCAAACCTTGAGGATGTTCATCCAGCCCAAGTTATACGTTGACGAGGAGATCCTGCATCTTCGCATGGCAGATCTGATCCATGATCGTAGGGAGTTGCTGGGGAAGCTACGGCAAGAGCTAGGGTGCAACTCTGATGAGGAAGTATCCAAGAAACTATCCAGCAACAAACAATTCGCAGAAGTACTCTTAGCTTTTGGTATAACCGCCCCCACTAAGATCAGCCCCGTCACGGGCAAAGAGATGCCCGCCCTTGCCAAGAAGGATGAGGCTTTCCTAAAGCTGTGTGAGCATGAGAACGTGTTCATCCAACAGTTGTGCGCTGCTAGGCTTGGTGTGAAGTCAACTCTGGAAGAGAAACGTATACAGAGATTTATTGACATTGGGCGCAGGAACAATGAGCGTCTACCGATCCCGCTGAAGTATTACGGCGCACACACGGGGCGATGGGCTGGATACGACAAGGTTAACTTTCAGAATCTTCCTAGCCGTGACGTTAAGAAGAAGGCGCTGAAGAACGCTATCGTTGCGCCCACCGGATTTACAGTGATCAACTGTGACTCATCACAGATCGAGGCGCGGGTGCTTGCATGGCTGGCAGGGCAGGATGATGTCGTCAAGATGTTCGCTGAGAAGCAAGACGTATACAGGGCTATGTCGTCAAAGATCTATACGTGCAAACCGGAAGACGTAACTAAGGAGCAGCGGTTCGTGGGCAAGACCGTGGTTCTCGGGTGCGGTTACGGCACGGGCGGCGTCAAGCTGCAATCTACATTGGCTACCTCAACGCCACCGATGGTGTTGGATGAGGAAGAGGCCAAGCGGATTGTCGATGTGTATAGAACAGAAAACGACAAGATCAAAAGTCTATGGGGTGCTGGCGACAAACTCTTGAACGCGCTGATCCAAAACGAGTTCAAAGGTAGAGAACTTCAGTTCGGTGAGCATGGGTGTGTCTGGTACGGTAAAGATGGCATCTCCTTGCCGAATGGATTGCACATTCGATACCCTGATCTCCATAAGAAAACAGAAGTAGATGAGGAGACCAAGAAGACAACTTCGACGAAGACTGTGTACAAGTCTCGCAAGGGGCCAGTGTATATCTGGGGCGGCACGGTGGTTGAGAACGTAGTGCAAGCTCTAGCCCGCTGCATTGTGGGCGAGCAACTGATGAACATAAGTAAGTTATACGATGTCGCCCTGACCGTGCACGACTCTGTGGTGTGCGTGGTTCCAACCGATGAGCTAGATGAGGCTATGGCGCAGATCACTGGTATCATGTCCACCGCCCCACGTTGGGCTCCGGGGCTTCCCATTGCGTGTGAGGCCACCTTTGGACTTAGCTACGGAGACTGCTAATGGAAGTATCAGAACTCAAGTGGTCTTACTCTGGTATGAAAGACTACCAGAATTGCCCTAGACAATACCATGAGGTAAAAGTCCTCAAGCAGTACCAGAAGCAACCTACCAAGCAGATGCTATACGGCACTGAGGTACACGCTGCGCTTGAGAACTACGTCAAGGATGGAGCCCCCCTAGCCAAGAACTACGAACGGTTCGAGGGTATGGTCTCTTCCCTTGCGGAGATAGAGGGCGAAAAGTTCCCTGAGTTCGAGATGGCCCTGACCGCTGACAAAGAACCATGCGGTTTTAGCGCAGACAACTATTGGGTTCGCGGAATCGCTGACTTGCTCATCGTGAATGGCGATACGGCGTTTATCGTTGACTACAAGACAGGCAGCAACAAGTACCCAGATCCCAAGCAGCTTCAGTTGATGGCGCTAATGGCTTTTGAATACTTTCCTGAAGTAAACCACATCAATGCCGGTCTACTGTTCGTGATGCACAATCACTTCGTTACGTCAGAATACAAGCGTGAGTCGAAAGAAAAACTTTGGGATGAGTTCATGCCTACATTGAAGCGCATGAGCACCTCGTTCAAGAACGGTGTCTGGCAAGAAAAGCCGACTGCTCTGTGCGGGTGGTGTCCCGTCCATACGTGTGATTTTTATAAGGTTAAATGATGATTGAAGATACAGTAGTCGATTACGCATATCCCTGCATGATGGCAGAGAATGCATTGAAGGCCGTGCACGATGCCGCACTGCACAACAACTATGATGAGGCAATCGAGGCTGCTACTATGGCAATCACTGAATTGCGCGTAGCGATTGTTTCGCTTAAGATCATGAAAGAGAACCGGGGCTAGGTGCATCATTCGGGAGTCGGTGAACGCCTAGTAGATGTGAACACCTTCTCCGGTGTAGTAGGGCTCTAGCCCCCAAGTCGCATTTGCCTCCTACACCTCCTACACCTTGACGGGGCGGCAGGGAATCTACTTTTCCGCCCCACCTTTAGGATCTACCATGCCATATACAAAATCTCCCCGACCTTATAAAGAAGAATACAAAAAGCAAGTAGAGCGGGGCGAACATGAGAACCGTATGGAACGCCAACGCGCTCGCCGTGCACTAGATGCCAAAGGCGTCAACCGAGCAGGTAAGGATGTTTCCCATACCAAAGCTCTAGCCAAAGGCGGGACCAACGCCGATGGATATAAGTTAGAGTCACCATCCGCAAACCGGAGCCGCAACCTTCACAAAAAAGGCGAAAAAAAGGGTTGACAGCCTAACGTCAGTGCCATACAGTTAAGTCAAACGGGCGTAAGCCCACAGTACGAAAGCAGTCTATGACAGTAGAAATAGTTCAGGATCAGGCCGTGCGCTTGATCTGCCCAACCGACTTCGCCAATGCCGCAACGCAGTGCATACCTAAGAGTGAAGTCCTTGGGCCAAGAGGTAGCAACGAATCAGAGTTGCTGATCTATTGGGGCATCAAAGAGATGCAAAGTCTCGCGCAGATTGCCCCCTCGCATCTAAAGATCCCCTCCCCTATTACTAGGGACTACGGTTGGCCGGGGATGTTCACCCCGTTTGACCACCAGCGGGACACTGCACGTTTTCTCTCCCTCTACAAGCGCGCTTTTTGCTTCAATGAGGCGGGTACAGGCAAGACTTCAGCCGCGATCTGGGCTGCTGACTACTTAATGAATCAGGGCTTGGTGAAGCGTTGTTTGGTCATCTGCCCGATGTCTATCATGCAGTCAGCGTGGCAAGCAGATCTATTCAAGATAGCGATGCACAGGACAAGCGCAGTCGCTCACGGCTCTGCTGAGCGCCGCATCAAGATGATCAAAGGGATCTACGACTTTGTGATCATCAACTTTGATGGCGTTGCCACCGTCGCTGACGAGATAGCTAAGAGCGGTTTTGACCTCATCATCGTAGATGAGTGCAATGCATATAAGAACCCTACGACAAAGCGATGGAAGACGCTATCGAAGTTGATCTCCTGCGATACCTACGTATGGATGATGACGGGTACTCCTGCGGCGCAGAGTCCGATGGATGCTTATGGGTTGGCGAAGATCATTGGCCCCGACAGAGTTCCTCGCAGGATGTCCTCATGGCAAGAGAAGGTGATGCAGCAGTACTCCCGCTTTGTGTGGAAGCCGCGCCCCAATGCCCGTGACATCGTCTTTGAAGCACTTCAGCCAGCGATCCGATACGAGAAAGCTGACTGCCTAGATCTACCAGAAGTCACGTACCAGACTAGGGAAATCCCTCTTACGGCACAGGCGGATAGGTACTATAAAGAGCTTAAGAAGGAGATGATGATTGAAGCCGCTGGTGAGACGATCAGCACAGTCAATGCAGCGGCGGCACTCAACAAGCTGTTGCAGATCTCTGGTGGGGCAGTCTACACAAACGATAAGAATGTAATTGAGTTCGATGTCTCTCCAAGGCTCAACGTCCTTAAGGAAGTAATTGAAGAGACGAGCAATAAAGTTCTCATCTTTGTGCCGTATTCGCATACAATTACGGTAGTTACAGAGTTTCTGACCAAAGAGAAGATCATCAATGCCGTAATCCAAGGGGATGTGTCCGCAAGCAACCGAGCAGCAATCTTCGATCTGTTTCAGAAAGACAGCGATCTAAAAGTCCTAGTGATTCAGCCGCAAGCTGCATCGCATGGAGTTACGTTAACGAAAGCAGATACGGTGATCTTCTGGTCGCCAGTCATGTCAGTAGAAACGTACCTACAGTGCATCGCCCGTATAGATAGAGTCGGGCAAGTGAACAAGATGACAGTCATCCACCTTCAAGGGTCAGAGGTGGAAAGAAGGGTCTACACGATGCTGCAAAGCAAAGTAGAAACCCATGAAAGACTAGTTGACCTTTACCGTGAAGAACTAGAGGAGTGAGAAAATGAGTGATACAGAAAGCCTAGTGAGAACCTACCTGACCATCCGCAACAAGCGTGATGACCTAAGAATTAAGTATGAGTCAGATGACGACGCGCTTAAGCAAGACCTTGCCGCTGTGGAGACCGCATTGCTGGCTATCTGCAACGACATGAATGTCAACGGGTTGAAGACCACCTTCGGGACGGTCACGCGCTCGCTTAAGGAGCGGTTCTTCTGCACCGACTGGGACAACTTCAAGAAGTTCCTAGCGGAAGTGGACGGATTTGATCTGCTGGAGCGGCGGATCCATCAACGTAATTTCAAGGAATTCGTAGCTGAGAGGCAAGCTGACGGTCTGCCCCCCGGTGTGAATGTACTGCGTGAGTTTGATATCGTAGTGCGTAAGTCTTCTACCCCCGTCGAAACAGTTTAATCAGTAGGAATATATGAGCAACGAACTCCAAAAAATCATCCAAGGTCTTCCTTCCATCGTCGAGACGGGGTTGGATGCCGACACTCTTGCAGTAGCTGGCGCTGGCGCAACGGGCAGTAAGCGGATCAGCATCAAGGGGCGTGTCTTCCGTAAGTTTGTCTCCGGTAAGGAGCAATCGGTAAACAAAGACATCTCCATGAATGTGATCTTTGTGAAGCTGGCCCACGAAGCCTCACGCACGTTCTATGCGTCTGCATGGAAAGAGGGAACAAAAACTTCCCCCGTTTGCTGGTCTAGTGATTCCAAGACGCCTAGCCCAGAGGTAGAATCGCCAGCCGCTTCAAGCTGCAATGACTGCCCGAACTCCGTCAAGGGTTCCGGTCAGGGCGGCTTGGGAACTGCCTGTAAGCTGTCATGGCGCACGGCGGTGGTTCTCGCTAATGACCCAGAGGGAGATGTCTATCAGCTTGTCCTCCCTGCGACTAGCTCTTTTGGTAAGGAAGAAAACGGTCAGTGGCCTTTCCGCCCCTATATGCAGATGCTTGCAGGAAACAACGTGAGTGCGGGTAGTGTCGTCACCAAAATGGAGTTTGATACCAATTCGAGCACCCCTCGGTTGTTGTTTGCTCCTGTAGAGGCTGTACCTGTTCACTTCCGTGAGGCGATCAAGCGTCAAGGCAAGACCCTCGCGGCTGAGAACGCTATCAAGTTGACAGTCTTCAAGACTGATGGTGGCGACGAGGAAGGTGACGCCCCAGCACAACCAACCCGCAGAGAAGGCACACGCACTACTGAATCCCCGCCGACTGGCGATGCTTCAGATGTCATTAAAAAATGGGCTAAGCCCGGAAAGAACTAATCATGGCCCGCCGATACAACAAAGAAAAAGCCGACAAGATCATGGCTTATGAGGGTAACAATCTTGGGCAACAGTTTGGTAAGGCTGTACTGAAGTCCAACCTGCCACTCACCTACGTGGCTCAGTTGTTTGGTCTGACCCGCAATGCTATCGACCTGTGGTTTGCTGGCAAACCCATCAAGAGCAAGCACCATGATCTAGTCCATAAGTTGATGGATCATTTTGAAGATGACTACAAGGAGGCTAAGCTCCCGGCACAGAACCTCCTGAAAGCCAAAATATATCTTCAGCAATTCAAGTCGATGCCTCTTGATGCACCAGAAGGTAGCCCCGGTGTCACAGCAGAAATGCTATATGACTTGACCAAAGGCAGAGAAGCCGCCCGTGATGAGGCGGTATCCGAAGAGCAGTAACCTGCTCATCTTGTAGGTCTAAAAGGCGAGGGCAACCTCGCCTTTCTTGTCTCTGCGACTATGAATGAACTATTCTTTGAAAAAATCCTGCCTAGTCAGGGGGTTCTGTGCGTAGCGTCTATAAGCAAAACAGGACAGATCTCCCCCCGATTCCCTGAAACTGTCGATGAGCTACTAGCTCAGATCAATAGCTTTCTCACCAAAGAAGTTAATATCTATTTCACGCCGGGATCCTATGAGGGGTCTAGGCGTACACAAAAGGACTGCGTAGCAGTTAGGTCATTCTTCCTTGACCTTGACTATATGCATGGCAAGAGTGTTTATATCAGCAAAGAAGCTGCGATAGCTGACACCGAGCGGTTCTGTACTGAGATTGATTGGCCCGCGCCTACGCTAGTGGATTCGGGTGGCGGCATCCATGCCTACTGGATCTTTGACGAAGATCTGTCCAGTAAAGAGTGGACCGCATACGCTGAACGCTTTAAGGCACTGTGCCTTGAGCACGGCATGATCATCGACGAATGTGTTCCCGCAGACTCAGCGCGACTGATGCGTGTACCGGGAACGCTCAACTACAGGTATGACCCACCTTCCCCTTCGATTCTTCTAACTGAAGTTTTTACTAGCCCAATCGAACGCCTACTCGGGGCGCTTGGCGAACCTGAAGAAAGCCCTATCAGTGATCTATCGCAGATCTTTGCGTCCGCTGAGCAAGGTGTTGATGAAGAAACGAAAAGGATTTGGGACGAGCAGCGCAAGAACTTCGAGTTCAGCTTCTACAGCATCGTCGAGAAAAGTCTTGAAGATGTCGGGTGTAATCAGATCAAAGATGCTGTCATCAATGCTGCAACGCTGCCCGAGCCCCAGTGGTATGCCGCCATGTCGGTTGCGGTTCGGTGTACGGAAGGCATGGAGGCGGTCCACAAGCTATCTGAGGACTATCCGGGATACAGCTTTACCGACACCGAGCGCAAAGCGAACCAGTCACTAGAGAATGCTACAGGGGCACATAGCTGCGAGGCTTTTGAGTCCATCAACCCCGCTGGATGCAAAGGATGCCCACACCGGATGAAGTTCGGGAAGATGGGGCCGATCTCGCTGGGGAAGACTCTACGTATTGCGGTTGCTGTAGAGGAGCCCGAAGTAGATGAAACGGAAGCCCCTACGGTAGCCCCGTATTCACAAGTATTCCCAGACTATCTATTGCCATACGCTCGTGGGCAGAATGGCGGCATCTACTACATCCCACCTAAGCGAACGACTAAAGACGGTAAGGTGATTCAGGACGATCCCGAGCTACTGATGCAGCATGATCTGTATCCAACGCAGCGGATGTTCAGTCCCTACGATGGCGAGTGCTTGATGATGCGCCTAGTCTTACCCAGAGATGCTATACGCAACTTTATGTTGCCTCTCAAGGATGTAGCAGCATACGAGAAGCTGAAGGCGGCGCTAGCCAGTAATGGCGTAGTTTTTGAACCTGCAAAGATCAACCGCCTTGCTTCATACATTATGAAGTGGAGCAGTTTCCTTATCAACACAGAAAAAGCGGAGGTAATGCATATGCAACAAGGATGGACAGAAGGACACCAATCATTCGTACTGGGCGCAAATGAGTACTCAAATGGAAAATGCCATGCGTCACCCCCCTCGCCAATGTCTAGGAATATCACAAAGTACCTAACTGTCAAAGGTACTTACGAGCGGTGGCAGCAGTCAGCACAGGCATTGAATGCCCCTGAGTTCGAGCTTCATGCGTTGGTTCTGCTGGCGGGGTTTGCTTCACCCTTGATTGAGTTCACTAGCGTCAACGGGATCATCTTCTCTGTACTGGGCGCAACAGGATGCGCTAAGACGGGTGCGTTGTATGGGGCACTGAGCATTTGGGGGGAGCCCGCTCCGTTGGCACTGAACGATGCCACAGACAACAGCCTGATTCAGCGTATGGTCACGCTGAAGAACCTACCGCTTGGGTTGGATGAGCAGTCGAATATGGCTCCAAAGACTGCCTCTGACCTAGCCTACAAAGTTTCCGCTGGCCGATCAAAGCTACGGATGCAAGCATCGACCAACTCCGAGCGCAATCAGGAGTACCTTACCCATTTGATCTGTATCGCCACATTGAACCAGTCGATCAAGGACAAGGTCCAGCAGTTCAAGTCCGATGCCTCTGCTGAGGATATGCGGATCTTTGAGGTCTACGTAGATAAGCCTTCCACCCTTACGGAAGCGTTAGGTAAGGAAGTGTTTGATGCATTCAACTTCAACCACGGTCATGCTGGCCCGATCTACATACAGAAGCTCATGGAGCTTGGGCCTCAGAAGGTTAGCGACATCATCTCTGAAGAATACGATAAGGTTATGTCGCAGTTCACTGGCAAGAGCGAATTCCGGTTCTTGATCTGGTTTGGGGCTGTGATCTTTGCCGCTGAGCGATTTTGCAGGATGGCGGGGATCGTTGACTACGAAATGGCCCGGATCGGTAGCGTGTTGTTGAAGAATCTCAACACGATCTCTGACAACCGAGAGAAGAACAAGATGGATCCTACCGTCTTGCTTGGCGAATTCATGGATAAGCACATCAGGGATACGCTAGTCATCCAAGATGGTCGGGTCACGCATGAGCCATTCGGAAACCTGCTGGTCAGGGTTGAGGTTGAGACCGATGAGTCTGAAAAGACCTGCAACGCCTTCGTATCAAGCTCCGCACTCAAGACATTTCTATCAGAGAAACAAATCTCTATCCATGCCTTTGAGGATGACATGAAGCGTCGAGGTCTGCTATCCGCCCATGCTGGCAAGGATAGGATCAAGAAGAAGATGGCGGGGGGCTGGAAAGCGGGCTTGAGTTCCACCAACATCAATGCCTACGTGTTCAAGATGAACGCTGAAGACTTTATCGGGACGATCAATGAGCCAGCCGCAATCGCCGCTTGACGAGCCAGTATGGATCTTTCCATTTGAGGTAATGGATGTGGGGGAGAGTTTTTTCATCCCCACAATGAAACCCGCCTACATGATCAACGCCATAGAGGACGGAGCCAAGCGAGCCCAAACCAAAGTCAAAGCCTACATAATGACTGAGAAGGGGGTGCTTGGCGTCCGTGCATGGAAGATACGTTAAAGCTGATTTTCGCTAATAGCTTTCATGCCCATAAGCGCATTTTGTTTCATCGTATCTTGGATGGGCTGCATCTCTTTCAATCGAGCGGCCTTCTCTTTTATGCTCATACTACGATCTTCACGAACTTTGTTCATGGCTGCACGGATAGTCCTGAGCGGGCCACCAGTCTGCTGCTCATAGTAATGCACAAGACCGGGGTACTCAGGGTGATCCTCAATGTAGGCAGCAAGCCTCTTGGGATCAGCCTTCAGCCCGTCCATACGTGACTTGATAGCCATCACCTTCTGCTCTGCTTCAGAGAACTTACGTGAGTCATAGTTCGATGGCGTACCGATAAAGCTGGCGATTGGGAGGACGGTTTTCTTTGCGTCAAATTCCATCTTACCCCCTGCCATCAACCCCAAGTTTGTACCTGCCGAAACGATCTGCGCGATACCGTCCATGTAGTTATTGGCGAAGAAATACAGCACGTTGGGGGTGATATCAACACCGCCCTTAGTTATGTCGTAAAGCCACGTAGATGTAGATTTATAAATCTGAGGGATGTTGTCCCCTCCCGTATACGCATTACTTGCACGGTTCTGGCGATTGTTGTAGATCGCATTACCCATGCTGTTCTTATTCATCACGTACTCAAGGAACGGCTTGATTGGTGATGGAGCAACGGAGTCGAGAGCAAACGCCAGAGGGCTATCCAGTGGGTTCATCTTGGAAATAGGTATTGGCAAGAAGTTGTCCAGCCCTAGCACCGCAATGTTTCCTAGCCCTTCCTTCAACGAAGCCGTGCCCGAGGCCATCATTGAAATTTGAGCGCCAGCCGAAGCAAATGCTCCCAAACCATACGGCCAAGGAACCTGTACGGCGTTAGTCATTCCGGGGAGGAAGAAACGCGCATAACGACTCCAGCGGGACGGATCATCCGTCTCCACTTTGTTGCGTTGCTTGTCGTCTTCACCAGACAGCATAAGGGCAATTTGATACGTAGCCGCGCCCATGCCCATCAACGCAGCAGTGGTGACACGGGCATTGACCTGAACTCCCTTGGCTTCCTTGATAGCCTTGAGGATCTGCGCCTCTGTAGCTTTAGTGCCAGTAGCCTGTGCACGGATCTTGGTCTCGATATCTTTTGCGCTTTGGAACGCAGGGGATAGTGCATCAATGGCTCGCACAGCACCAGTAGCAGCAGGGCGGAAGAACATAAACACTGCGCCCAGCGCCTTGCCATACTGCCCAACTTGCTCAAAGTTTGCTAGGTTCTTAGTGTATTCAGCGGCCCGAACTTTGGCCTCATCTTCAGCCTTTGCGCGGGGCATCCCCTCCTTCAGATTCTTCTTAAGGAAGACATCCCTCATTACTCTGTATGTAGCTGTGCGGTTAGCCAACTCAAACATTTCTGAGTAGTTGTTGAAGAATGCCCCAACATCTTTCACTACACCATTTCTACCTATCCCACCAACCATCTCGGTGAGTTGACCTTTGGTGGAGATACCCTGTGCATAAGACACACGGCCTTTGACCATGTACTCAAGCATATCTTTGATGAATTCATCCGTATTCCCAAGCTTCTCGGCTTCCTTAGCACGGCCTGTTTCAAACAGATTCGCCACCTTCCATGCCTTCTGTAATCCACCTGAACCAACTTGACGAGCAACCTCAGTAACAAGCTGCGCTGCTTTAGCAGGGCCAAACTGTGCGCTCAAGAATCCAGAATTGGTGAGCGCGTCACGGGCGAAGTTCATGGGGCCGAACGCTAGGTTGTACGCAGTGTGGGTGCGTCCAATGAATCCCGTGACTGCATTCAACTTGTCTAGAAGAGGATTTGCTTCTCTATAGGTACGACGAATAGCTTCTGCTTCAGCATTATTTTGCAGCTTGATAACCGTAATGGATCCATCAGGCTCGTAGTGGTAGACCACCTTTTGCCCCTTAGCGGCGTCCATCACATCAGGGTTGTTAATCCGATCCTCAAACTTGATGCTCTCAAGTTTTCCGTCTTTTAGGTCGGCCTTCAAGATGTTGTCAATCGCGGCGTTCTTGATAGAGAACGTCAAGTCTTTACGCCCCAATCTAGCCGCAGCACGGCCTCCATCGGCCAGAGTTTGCAAGACCGAATTGTCGGAGTCAGAGTGACGCCCACCCATTGCGTTTTCTTTTTCTTGCAGATCGCCAGCTAACTTACGCGGGTCTGTACGTACATCAGAATCGTCCTTGCCGCCCTTACCCTTGAGCGGGATGTAATTTTTGAAACCGTACATAGAGATGAGGTTAGATACGCCCGGAGCCCAGTAGTTTGCTTCCTTGTTTATATTGGCGGTCTCATCTTGGTAGTCTTTGATATGCCCCGCGATCTCTTTCAATCGCGCCTTGTTCTCAGGGGTCTCATTATCAAACTTCTCACGCATGAGCTTTAACTCTTCTTGCGTAAGCGTACCCCCGACCCGATAGCGATCTGAAGTCTTATCAAAAAGCTGCTTTTCCATAGCCGCATCAATAGGCTTAGGATTACCGTCCTTGTCCTTCAAGAACTTGGTGGTACGAGTGGCATCATTCGTGGCATGAGTGTCAATGATCTTATCAAGCTGGGTGCGGTAGGCTTTTGCCTGTGCATCAGTTGTGCGTGGATCTATAACGCTCTTCAAAATAGCTTTTCGAGCATCTTCAGGCGTATACAGCTTGCTCCCAATTTTCACAGACTTATTCACAAAGTCCAATGGAACAGTAAGCATATACAGAACTGAACGACGTTCGGGCTCATGCCGCGCCAACATATAGTAGTGCGCCGTCTGGAGTGCCTTCTCAACACTGATCTTATTGGCTTTGGCAAAGCCAACAACACTCTGATCAATGTTCTGCTTGAACCCTTCCAACTGCGTATCAAAAACATAGCGGGCTTTACTACTTGCCCCGGTAATCTGTGTCCAGACGTTATTGATATTAGGGCCAACGTGGTTAATAAGCCCCAACCTATCGTAGCGTTCTTGCAAGTTCTTAATTGGGCGTTGCGCGTTCTGGAACAGCGTAACTATATGCTCCCCGATCTTTGGGGTATTGAGGATACTCTGTATCGTTCGGGTGGGCTTGCCAGCAATGATAGGCTGATCAATGACCTCATCCGGGGTTCTTGCCGCAATCGTAAGCGCATTCTTCCTAGCAGGGAGCGGGGGATGTTTAATCCCGGCCTCGGTAGCAGATAGCAAATGCTCAAAAGCCCCAAACGTCTCCATAAGCACGTTCGATCCGACGACCTTATCCTTCTTAAAGATCTCTTTATTGAGCCCAAGCAGCTTTGCGATTTCTTTGGTGAAGTTTGTCCAGAGGTTCTTTGACTCGGGAAGAATATCCGTTATCAACGGTGTCGGACCCGCCTTTTTACCTGCTTCGCTCTTGCCCTTGCTTGGCTGAGCATAACTCCACTCAAGGTTCTGCAAATCTTCTTGCAGCTTGTGATCCGTCAGCGAGTACGATAAGAACTCTTTGATGTCTTCAAACGCATTGGGGTATTTATTACCTAATGTCGTCTTAGCCTCATCCATCATCGCCTGTAGGTGCTCTACAGCAGCGACCTGATCCTCTGTAAGCGACTTATAGTTGTTCTTATAGGCATCTAGGACTTTGATGGTCGCGGCATGGATAAGCTCATGCATGAGCGACTTGTCAGTAAGCCCTGCCTTAGTAACCTGTACGGTATCTGTCTTGGGGTCGTATTGCGCCAAGCGCCCTTCAGGAAGACTCTCAACAAGTTCGATCTTGCTGTTGATGCCAGTCTTATGAAGCTGCTCAGCAATAGCACGGTACAGATAGTTAGGCGAAGCTTTACGGAGGTAGTTCAAGACCCCTTGCATATCGCCCTTTTTGATCAGTTCCGTGATGCCTTCAGGGATAGACTTCTCACCAGCTTCAGCTTTCTTAAGCCTTTCATTCCGAGCTTTATTCTCAGCATCGAATGCAGCATTTCGGGCAGCAACTTCAGCTTGGCCTTCAGGAGTGCTTTCTTTTTGCTCAGTATCCCACCCCAGTTTCTTAGCCGTATCATCGCTTACCTCAACCTTGGGACGCTCAGATTCTGCTTTCTTGTTTTCCGCCGCTGCTTTAATCTCAGCTTGGCGGTCAGCTTCAGTTTCGTTATGCTCTTTCTCAGCAGCTTTCAGCTTCTCAGCTTTCTCAAGCTCATGCTGCTTACGCACCTCTTCAAACGCCTTACGTTGACTCAGCGCAGAGTCATTCGTATTGTGTTTTGTATAGAGGTCACGACTAGCCTGAGACAAATCTCCCCAATTAGGGAATGAATAGCTAAGGTTCTCGGCGCGACTCTCCATCACACGGTTACGTGAGTAACTGTCTCGGGCCTCATGCTCAGCCAAAGCTGCTTTCTTAGCCGCTTCACCCGCTGCCTTAATCTCAGGTTCACTCTTACCAGCTTCGGTAGCCTCCCTGATAGCAGCGCGGACTGCATCTTCAGATGCGGATCTACCCGTCTCTACGTGCTCTGACAATGCGGCTGCGGCCTTGTCATGCTCAGCCTGTGTGTTCTCAGAGATACGGTCTCTGAAATACAGAACCTTTTGGTGAGGCGTAAGTTTGCTGAACTCTGGCAGATGTTGCTGCTCTGACTCTGCCACGTTCTCGTTGTAATGCTGACGAGTCTCTTCATAAAGATCTTGCTGCTCTTTAGGAATTTGCAGTGGTTTTTTCTGAAGATCTTGTTCAGCAATGACTTCTGGGGTAACAGCGGATAGCGGCTTACCTTCGCCACCTACTTGTGGGCGAGCGATTTCAGCCTCCAGCTTCATAGCCGTGACTACACGATCTCGGAATACTTCGTTGCTCTCGCCCTTCTTTTTCTTGATGTTCAACAGATTGGCATTTACAGCGAGAAGCTGCATCCCGTCTTTGTCGAGATTACCAAGCCTCTCTATATCCCCGAGCAGTTTTGCTTGTTTAGGTTCTACTGGTTGGGGAGCCTCTTGCTTAGGCGTAGTGATAGGAGCCGCAAATGCATCGCGGGCGAATGGGGTTTTGGTAGCAGGAGCTTCAGTAGTAGTGGCCCCCTCTGCGGGTTTAACTTCCTCTGGCTTTCCTTTAAGCACAGCGAGCTTTTGCTCAAGTGCCGCTAAATTGGTACGCATATCACGTAGCTGTTCGGCGGTTTCATTCCCAAAGAAATCATCAAGATTATCTTTAAGATCCGCGATCTCTTTTTCCAGCCTAGCTACCTCTGATACCGCTTCGGGCTTAACTTCCTCTGGCTTAACTTCGGGCTTAACTTCCTCTGGCTTAACTTCGGGCTTAGCCTCCTCTGGCTTAATCTCAGCCTTAGCGCGAATCTTCGCTACAACTGAAACAGCCGTATCGGTATCAGTTACTTCAACCCCGTTGTCTGCCGCGATCTTCTTCAATCCATCCGTAAGTTCGGTTGGAATACCGCCACGATCTACGGCTTTCAGTAGATTTTTAGCTGTCTGTGTAAGTTCGTTAGTCAGTGGAGGGGGTAGATTGCCCTCTCCTGCTCCAGCCCCGCCAACAGCAGACTCAGGTGCTCCCACTCCCGTTGACTCAACTCCCTCAACTCCTCCGGGGGCGGTTCCTGCAACGGACTCGCTAGCCACGCCAACGCTTTCTCCAGTTGGGGGAGGGAGAGTTCCATCGGCTGCACTCGTAGCGACTTCCGTAGCTGATTCAATTTCCGCATAGGGGTCCATCAATTCCGAGAGTTCTTCAGGGGTAGCTTCAGCTTTATCTCCAACCACGACTGGAGTTTCTTCCTTACCTTCAGTCGTCAGTGCTTCAGCTTGCTTAGCGCGAAGGGCTTCACCTTCAGCCTTTGCGCTCTGGATCGCGGCGCGTTTCTCCCTCATATGTCCATACGGACCAACCACACCCCCGAAGACCGCGCCGCCCAAGAAGGTTTCAAGGTAATCTTTCCTAGCCTCTTCATCAGTAAGGTTCAACCCCGCTTGCAAGCGGGTGAGGGCTTCCTTACCAGCCATAGCAATGCCAACTTCAGTCATTGCCTTACCAGTAGCAACGCTGTAGTCAACAACGGTTTTTCTGAGAGCTTGCTCAGCAACCTTCTTGGCTTCCTCTTCGGTAAGCTTTATACCCTTACTACCCAACAGCCCCCGGACACCGGGGAGCATCCTTGCAGCACCAAAATCTAGGGCTGTCTGTGGTATCGCCGTGGCGAGCGCGCCTCCGAGGTTAGTCTTTTCAAGCGGAGTACCAGTCTCAACTTGTTTAGCGATATTGCTTGCAGCGTTAGGCGCATAGGCAACCAAAGCCTGTAGAGCCAGAGCCGTGCCCCCGCCAATCAGCCCCAACTCAGGGCCAGCAGCAATAGCAAGTGGCGCTGCCAAATAGGGGACCGCACCACCGAAAGTCTCAGCAACTTTAGTGACACCCCAATCTTCAGTCGGCTTAAAGATCTTTTCTTGGAATTCCCTTTTCTGCTTGTTGTAGTCAGCGGCAGCTTTGGTATCCATCAACCCCATGCGCCCAGCGAGCAATGCCCCTGAACCTTGCATCTCGGCAAAACTTGCGCGGGCCGAGGGTACAAAACCAGACTCCGGTGCTTCTACGCCGGGGGCAGCAGTGGCAGGGCCATACAGGTCTGGGAATTCACGCTGAGCACGATCCGCTGCGTCCTCATAGGACATACTATCGGGAATCTTGACGTATTTCCCATTAGGAAGCGGAAAGTATTTAGCCATTCTCGTCTCCCATGAAACTCCCTGCTATTTCGGATTCGGGGACATCTTTTGCTAATCCCCCCTCGTATCCCTGCGACAACCGAGGATTCTTGCTTAAATACTCGTTATAAATTTTCTGTTTATAGATCTTTGCCCTCTCTGGGCTAGTCTTTAGCAGTTCGAGGTATTGTGGATCCCCCTGCCCATAAGGGCCACCCTTCATAAGAAAGGCATCAACCATCTTCATTACCTCATTGTATGAAGAAGCTGGCGGAAGGGTGTTAATACCCTTACCCTTCAAATAGTCGTAATAAGAGTTCTTAGTGGCAAGATCTGCTTTACGGTATCTTTCAGTTGACTCCATCTGTTGCCGCGCCATCTCATCTTGCATCTTGTAGCGAGCCATCTGATTGCGCTGGTTCAGCAACTCACCAGCCAACCTCATGTCACCCCTACGGAGTGCCGACTCATACTTGGTCTGCACATCTTGCAGCTTCATCATTTCAAGATCAGAGGTGTTCTGCCCAGACACTGCACCTGTATACGCGCCAAGACCTTTAAGCCCCGCCTCACCAATACCAACCCCAAGGTAAGGCGAGCGGCTTCCAGCCAAAGCAAGACCTGTGGTCATCAAGGCTTGATCCATTGGACTGAATTTAGATTGCCGTTCAGCGATCTTGGCTTTCATTTCAGCAAGAGATTTTCGACTGTCATCTAAGATGTCACCGCTCTGGAGCCCTGACATGATCTCGTTCAGTTGATCCATCTGGCTAAGTTCAGCGGCAGCGGGAACTTCAGCCTGTTCTCTCTGCGGGGCCGTCATTGGGCTAGGACGCGAAGTCAATGCATATTCAGGGTTAGGCATGGGTGCTGGCCCCGGCCCCGAAAGTGCCGCCGCCATTTGAGCATGGTCAGGTCCGCCGAAATTAGGTATGACTGGTTTTTGTGGAGCTTGTGGCTCATCTGTCTCACCCCGCGACCTTCTAAGAGCATCCGTCATAGGAGTCATAGATTCAGAGTCGTAGAACGCATTTTTTGGAAGATACTTTAGATTTGCCCCAAATGCATTAAGTGGCCGCACAATAGCACTCTCAGCTATGCCCGCTCCAGCGCGGGGAATCAATGTCCCAACATCATACGCCGCAGCCCCAATGTCTTTGGCGCGATCCAGTGCCGAGTTTCCTAAACTAGAAAATACATTAGTAATCGCTTCACGATCACTTTCTTCTCTGGTAGGCGGGTTATAGCCTAAAGTTCTTTTTGCGGCTGGTGTATTTGCAAGCCCCGCTGCTGGAGTAGCCGCTTGTTTATTTGAAGTAAGCCTATCGGCTGTTTTCGTTAAGTAGTCTTGTGCTTCTGGCTTAAGTTGGTCTCGATTTATAGATCCTTGATTAGCCTTAAGATGCTTATCTGCAACGGTCTCACCATCGTGATACGCCATTGCTATCTTTTCTGGATCCCCGCCATACTTCTTGTGTAGCGTGGACATGAAAGTCAACGACGCATCAATGTTCTTGTACGGGTCAGTGAACTCATCGTCTTTCAGACCTAAGCTTCTGCCTGTTGGTTTGATAAGTTGACCAATCCCTGTAGCTGAACTATTAGGATTCTTAGCATTAGGGTTATAGCCCGATTCTTGCTTAAAAATGGCGTCAACAATCTCACGGGGTAAGCCCCGTGCATCCGCCTGTGCAAGTGCGTACTCTCTATATGCTTTGAAGTCTTCTTTGGGGTTACCCTTAACCGCTCCCCTTTCAGAAAACGCAATGATCCCACCACCCGCAGCCCGGACAGGCTCAGGGCTTTCTTCCATAGCGTTAGGGGCAGCAATTCCGGTTTCGGCCATCTGTTGACCGTTAGGTACAGACGGAAGCCCTGCCATAAGGGCATCTTTGACAGTTTGCTGCGGAGCCCCAGCCGTCGCTGCGTTATTCATGCGACTATGAATAGCCTTCGCTGCCTGAGCCTGAGACAGCATGATGATGAAGCCGGGGTCTCCTTGGTGCAGATGAAGGTATTGATCAATCTGCTGATCACTCATACGAGTGAAAGGGTTATTCATCATCATAACTTACCCTTTAGTAATTTTACGCAGAAGCCCAGAAGCTAAGCCCGTGGCCTTCTTGGACTTGATAGTTCCGCCCTTTGCTTTGAGGAGGGGTAGTGCAGCCGTACCAAGGCCCAGTGCCATGTTCGCTGGATTGGGTGCAGCCTCATACATCTGACGCTGAGTCGTAGAGCCAACCGCAGGATTCTTGATCAGGTCGCTCATAAAGCCAAGTTGCTTATAAGCGTAGTTCTGTTGATCCATGAAGTTTTGGTGTGCGATATCATCCGCCCGCTGCTGCTGCGACTGCCGCTGCGCCCCGTAGGTATTACGCAGCTTATTGATATCCATACCTTGCTGGAACTGCTGCCCACCAAGCGTAGACAACAACTGAGCGGCGTTTAGCCCCTGCCCTGCGCCAAACTGTCGAGACTGCTCCCGCGCCTGATCTGCTGAAAGACCGTACTGGGCTCGGAGTTGAGCGTCCTGCATCTGCCGCTGTTGGTCCGCGCTGAACATCCCTGCGGCTTGATTGAAAGCATCGCCGTAACCTCTGGCGTTGATATCCGCCATGTTCTGAAAAGTGTTCTTCTCAGTCATGGACTGCTGCAACGCACCGCGAGTACCGCCAAATGCACCTTGCCCGACAGCCTTGGCAGCATTCATGTTCTGCGCTTGAAGTCCAGCAGAAGCAGCTTCACGCAGTTGCGGAGCCAACGCACCTTCAAGGTACGGGTTCATGTACTGATTGACATTCGCCCCCGTGTACTGCTGAAGCTGGTTGTTGTACTGATTCTGGAAATCCGCAGGGTTGTACTGACCAGCCTGAGTAGCCATTTGCGTAGCCTGACCGATCTGTGACGCAACACCCATGTTTTGAGCATCGTCAAAAGACTGCTGCTGCATCGGGTCAAAGCCAGCCAGCCTCTCACCCCCGTAAGCAACATACGGGTTCTGATTGATGTCGGTTAGCGCCGCACCCTTAGCAAGAACGTCTTTCGCGTAGCCACGCGCCCATGCTGGGAGTTCTTGGGTCTGTGTAGTACTAGATGGTTGTTTACCGCCGCCGCCGCTCATGATTTATTCCTTAAAAATCTTCTGATAGATGACTGACTGAAGGTCATAGTCCCTAGTGTTTGCAACTCTGCGCCATCCGGGGCGTCCAATGAACTCAATGCCAATGCAGCCAGCGTCTTTTGCAAAACGCTCTGTGTACTCTTGCATCTTGTCCTCAACAGACTCCATCGTTCCCGGCTCCATAGCGCAGTATTGAATGGTGAGGAACTTCGCCTGTGGGTACTCTTTTATCTCAGTGATGAAATGTCCATAGACTTTTTCTTCATCAAACACAACCCAAAGCTGCATCTGGCCTGTGATGATGAACCGGACAATGTCATCAACCGACGAACGCCCCGAACTCCACTCTTCAGAGACCTTCAGGTACGGCAAAACCATTGCTACCGCATTCGTGATGTTCCCATTAAGGATAAGCGTGATGTCTTTCATGCGGGCATTAGTTTGTAAGCCTTGGTGTTCTTAGCGACTTGCTTCTTGCCCGTGGTCTTACCCCGAGCCCTCTGGATGCGGTCCATCATAGCGTAGAGTTGCTTTGCGCCAGCTTCGGTAGAACCATTACCCAGTTCCGACACGATACGCGCAGGGATCACAAACTCACCGTCAGCAAGCCGAGCGGGTTGCTTATTGCCAATTACAGCAGGAATAGAGTCAGACACACCATCACCGGGACCACGAAGCAAACGCCCACGACCACCAGCAGAGTAACTACCGAGACTTGACTCCGCAGAGGGTAGACCGCGCATTGCACCACCAGCGGCGGCATTGACATATCTTGGTTTGAAGTATGTTTGCTCCCTGCCATACGGATCGGGCTGAGGAGTAGGTGCAGTTGGGTTTGATTGATACGTATACTGTTGACCGGGATCGGAATCTTCCTCTTCATCGTACTTAGGCTGCTTCATCATATTAGCGATGAATGGTGCTGCCAGTCCAAGGGCTTGCCCTTTATTAGCACTAGCCCAGCTACCGACATTCTCAAGGGTAGCCCCGCGCCCCATAGCGGACATACGATCCATTGGGGACATAGCCTTGAACGCAGCTTCGTTTGCTTTTTGGGCAGCGGCGGCTGCATCAACAGGAGCGGCTGCGGCAACAGCAGGGGTTGCGGCTGCGGGAGTAGCAGCTAAGGAAGCTGGCGTAGCGCCAGTAGCGGAGAGAGCTTTTGCTACTCCCGTATCATATCCCGCCCCCATTGGCATTGCGCCCTTACCTAAACTACCAAAGCTTTGCACCCCAGTATCATATGAAAGAGGTGTCGCTCCTTTTAACGCAAATGCACCTTCATTGCCTGTTAATGCGGAACCCGCATTGGAGGCTAAATCTGTAGTGATCGCTGATCCAGTTGATACAGGGAATGATGTTGCCCCAGCCGCCGCCATTTCTGCTGCTGGAGTTACCGCTGGGAGTGCTGCGCCCGCTGCCGTTGTCGCTGTCGTCGTTGCTGCTGGAAGTGCTGCACCCGCTGTTGTCGTTGCCGCCCCCGCGCCCGCGCCCATTGCGCCAAGTCCCCCAGCAAGACTCGAACCACCATAAGCGCCAAGTCCTGCCATCAAACCCTTAGACAAACTACCACTAGCGGCTCCCGTAACCCCACCCACAAGTGCCATAGTTGCCCAAGGAGGGATACCTACGAAGGAGCCCGCTGCACCAGCAAGTATCGGGAGAATTGAGGACAGGAACCCCGCTTCCGGGAGTCCCGTTTGAGGATTGGTAGTCAGTGAACCGCCAGCGGCACGGGCAAGCCCTTGGAGGGCATCAACCTCGCCCTGACCCATGTGAACAAGCGTTGTATCTGGGCCTCGGCCTTGCGCGGCGAGATGGTTGGCAGCGAGTTGAAGGCTCATAGCTTCCTCACAAAAAGAGTGCGGTTGATGTTATCACGCAGGGGGTTAACAGGCAATTACTGGGTGGTCAAGTCGTAGAAGGCAATCGACCCCCACGCATCGCCCGTTGGGGAGGCATCAAGCGTTCGGATAGCCAACGTATAAACATCGCTAACCCCTGCTATGGTTGATCCGAGTTGCAAGTCCCAGTTGTATCCCGCATCTACTCGCGCCGCACTTCTGCCTTGAGAGGTGGAGGTTACATAATCATGCGCCACGACAATGCCGCCAGTCAGGGCGGTAGCCGTTTGGTCGTAGTCCACATTAGAGGATACGGAGGCTACATATGAAGCCCCGGTCAACGTGGCGTTCTTGAGCAGCACCACCTCATAGGTCTGCGTCACAGTGGGAAGAGCCTGTGCAAGTTGTACCAATACTACTGCGCCAGATCGCCCAGATGCCAGACGGATGGATATGAGTGGCACAAATGTAGTGCTAAACCCAGTGCGTTTTGTAGACCTGATTGCTGTGTAAACCGCAGACTGTGCGTCATACCCGCCCTCAGACATAACTGAAGAGCACACTTGTTTAAGCGTAGCCGCAACCGCCGAGGTTGAAGTAATTTCGTATCTGACAGGCAGAATTGCCGTTGTCATGTACGTCGTAGTAATCTCGTTGGCATTAGTGAACGTGTGGCAGACGATGTATGTTCCGTCAATGATGAAGCCGCAGCGTACCGAACCTACGCCCAACCACTCAAAGTCCATCCACAGAATCTGAGACTTGGCGGGGTCTAGGGTTATCCCTGATGCCCCCGTGCCATCTAATTTATCCCCGTTCCATGTGGACTGCGGCACTGTTCTAGCATCGCTCACAGAACCCGTAACAGAAGAACGCAAGACAAAAGAACTCGTTCCACCAGCACGCTGAAAGAACACTCCGTTAGCAGCATTAAAGTAACCAACGCGCTGCGTCGGGATGGTGCTGCCATCCATACAAAATGTAGCCAATACCAACAGCCCTTTTCCGGGCTGGTACGGGAAACTCCGATATGTCTGCCTGACTACAGAGCCTACTCCACCAGCAGTCACATTGAGATTTACAGCGGACTCATTGACCTGATACGCTGTAGCTCCCGTACCTGTGACCGCAGCGTTGTATTGCGTGTCTTCGGTGTATCTGTTTTGGCTGTCAAACAGCGTGTACGGCTGGCTAACTCGGATTCTTCCAAAGGCGTCTGTGTTTGTGCCGCCAATAGATACGGGTAGGGTGTCAATAGTTGTCACAAGTTGCCCCAGAATGTTATCAAGACGGTTGAAATACAGTCGCAGGATGTTGTTTAGTTGTTCCTGATACCGTGTCTCGTAGGAGAGGGGGGCGGTTGGTAGACTCGGAGCCGCAGTTCGATTTAGCTCGTAGTTAGATGTGACAATTAGCGGCATTATGCTTTACGTCCATCTGGGCGGATATCAATCCGGGACACACCGAGTTGCCATTGCACGCCCGCATCGTTAGAACTTATCTTGAACGCCATCTGCCGCCCTCGAATCCGAACATAGACCTGTTCTGTAAACTGCTGCACGGTATAGGTGCGTTGAGTTTGATAGTTCTGGGTGCTTGTTACGGTAGGCTCTTGAGAAGCCCCGTAGTTAGATCCGGGGAACCGCCGTGGGCGAACCGTAAAGTCTGCGGACGGGTTGTTAATTATGGAGCCGTCAAAGGTCAAATCGGGGATCATTCTCCAGACGAACCCGTAGTTGTGCCCGTCCCCAATATCAAAGTCAGACGACTGGATGTAGGAGAGGATAGGAAGCGTAGAAGTCCCTGCACCGTCATCCACACCAGTCTCGTGGTACACCAGCGTTGCATTAGTATTTCCCCCGGCAACGCCATACGCGCAAGCCATAGGTGCTGTACGTAGGGCGCTGTCCAACCACGCCGTTCTTCCTTGATTGGCCCCATTAGCGTTAGACCAGTCACCGTAGTGCCAGACGTTCTCCAGATAGTTGTACACAACATACCGATCAACAACGGTAGAGTTGGCCGAACAGTAGCTCCACCAGACCTCGTTGTAGCCCTCATTCGTACCCGCACTAACCTGATATTGTTGGGTCAAGTTGATGTCAGAGAACACATACTCCCGCAACGTGGAAGGAAGCGTTTGTGTTCTACCTGAGTACATATAGAACTTGTCCATGCCCATCCAGTAAGTCACGTTACTGGCAGTAGCAACCGCATTCGGCCCTGCGATGGATATGTTGTCTTCAAGGATCTGAAAGCCCCAAACATACGGGGGGCCGAGATACTGCATTCCGTACAGCGCGGAGTCTGTAAAAACAAGGGTCTCTTGGCGTGTCTGGATGGCGGTGACGATTGAAGATCCGCGACTTAGGCGGTAGTCCCCCGCTTGGTTTGTAGTTGCTGGTTGCCACACAGAAAAGCTTTCCTGATCGGACCAACGGATTTGCATAGGGTCAAAAACACTCGTCGCATAGGTGTTGGTAGGGTCGTTACACCCAAATGCGAATACAAACCGCGAAGCATCGGAGACTAGAACCAGATTTACGGTGTCTGGGCAAGTATCGTCAACCAGAGCCCCATCCACAGTTGTTCCCGCCGCGATCTCCACTCCTCGGTCAAACACAGTCGGGTTAGCGTTAACCGCCCAATAGTACATAGGTCCGCCACGCGCAGCGAATACAAGGTTCTCACCAAAGTTGGACTGGCTCCATATACGCATCTGCAAGCCGACGCCCAGACCCGAGGGGGCCGCACGGCCCCAACCGATAAACGGAGTGTTTAACTGTACAAGCGCCCCCGAACTGTGAGACGCCGCAACAGTGCCATTAGCCCCGCGAACGCATCCATTAAGCGAGCCGGGAATTCCCAGAGTAATACTTGTGTAGGTAATGAGTTCAGAGTCAATAAGCACTTGTCCGGGGGTTGTAGCAAACCCCGCAGTATTTGCAACTGGGATTACAGATATTGTCGAGTTGATTGCGGCAGTAATTGTCGTAGACGCAACACCTGTAACACTACCGCCCCAGTTGCCCGCGCCCCAACCAACACCAGTGGTGTAGATCTCATTACCTGACGTAATCTGATACGTAAAGGTAGCGGTTCCCGCAGTGGTGGACCCCGATGCAGGAGCGCCAGTAGTGGTAATGTTGTACGTATTAGAGCTAAGGTAGGTGATCTGATACTCACCGTTCATTGCAATACCACTAACTGTTGCGCCGCCAGAGATAGTTACGAAGTCTCCGGTCTGAGCGCCGTGATTTGGATCATTTACCCGCACCGTCGTAGACCCAACTGTGGTCGTAAACGCATTCGTTATGCTTGTATGCGTGAGTCGTATTGGAGTTGCATCGTAAAAAGCACCCCCCACCCCGTTCTGGATGTAGTACTTTAAGTTTGTCCCGATGCCTAACAGGTTGTATCCAGACAGCGTGACCCAATTCCACATAGATCGCGCCGCTCCCCACAACACTCCGGTTGGTGGGCCGCTATTAGCCGTAGCAAGCGTACCTGTGTCTCTTGCCCATCCGCCAAGTTTCTCGACCTGACCAGAGCGGAAACGGATTTTGTTGCACTCGAACCAGCCCCCCTCATTAGCATAAGAGGTGCTTTCTCGGTTTACCCCCGGCTTGAATTCGAGTTTTTGTAGTGGCATGGATGCCTCACATTGAGAGTGCGGTGGCTTTTACTTCATTGACTCTACGCTCCCAGCCCCTACCGAACGTCGCCCAAGTAGATAAGCCCTGAAGGAAGTGTAAACGCTGGGCGCAGAAATTGGTAATCGTGGCAACTGGCGGAGTGGCGATTGCCGCAGCAATAGTGCGCGGGCCGATAGAACCATCTGCTGCTACACCCAATGCGGCTTGTAGCCATTGAGATGCCCGACGCACACCGGAATTGACGCACGCATCGAAGACGCAGTAGTCCAGCCCATTAGGCAGTTGATCACCTTTAATGCGCTCCCAGTACAAATCCTTGTACAGCGGCTTAACCTTTTCAGGAGTAAGACGCTTCATTTCGTCTTCAGTAACTGCGCGATCCACCCAATTCTCCCAAACCTCTTGGGTGATTCCAAGGTTTGTCCTCCCTCCCGGATCGCTGGGGTGGTTAACGTAACCCCCCTCGTGTTTGATCAGGTGGTTGAAGCAGGCATCGAAGTTGGTGTTCATTTTCTCAGTGCCTCGCCTTTTTCCTTGGAGCCGATGGAGGAGCCAAACCAAAAATTCAAAACAGTAGACACTACCGTGCCCAATATGAAGCCGAGAATCGTGTCGGCAAACCTGACGTTATTCTCTGGAATTACGCCAAACGTAATAAAGCCAACGTAGGCTGCTGCGGCAACAGACCAGAACACTGTCAAATACATCGTGAAGCGTTTAGAGAAGATGTCGGACTGCTGTAGCGCAATCTTCTGCATATCTCTAGCGTCGGCAGTGTTGGCGTATTCTGCTTTCAGTTTGTCCAGATCAATCTGTGCCAACTTGAGCGCAGCTTCGGGGTCTTCTACTACTGCTTTGGTCACCGCATCCACGGTGTCTTCTACTCCAAACTTTTTAGCAATAGCAGAAACAGCAAGACCCCCAATAGGTCCAGCAACGATACTCGCCAGAGCAGGGGCAGTTCTTGCCAGAAACTGAATAAGTTCATTCATTAAGCTGTCCGTCTCCACATGAACACGGTGATGTATGGCTGGTAGTTAGCGTCTATTCCACTGGCAACAACAATGGGGGCGGTTGCAGTGGGGGCGGCTACGGTAGTAGTTGCAGTGGGTAATGTGGTGTTGTTAGCAGTGGTAAACGTGTGGGTGTGCGCCCCCGCTGTCTGTAGGTACGTTATGCCCTGCAAGGTCGCAGTACCAGCATTACCGCTCTGCCCTTGGTCTGCAACGATGTAGTTAGCAGGCGCATCAGGACCATCCGCTGACGAGAAATTACCCGGACCGAAGTTGTGGGTGTGAGTACCTGCCGATACAGTAGTCCCCGTGTGCGAGTGAGCGGTGTTTGCAAGGGGTGTCGTTGCTAAGTGCCCGTGGCTAACAACAACCGCATTCGCAGAACCGCCCGTTAAACCCGCAGCGTTAAAGTTTGCATTGCCAGCATCATAGCCAGCAAGAACCCTAGTTGCACCAAACGCTACCCAAGTACCAAAACCAAGCATCGTGACGTCGCCCGGATTGGTGGCGTTAGTAGCATTGGTGTAGATAGACCCCACAGGGAAAAGCAGGTTTGCAGCGGCGGCGATGGCGGCTTTCACAAAAGCGGTAGACGCAGCTTGAAGCGTGTCCGTCCCTGCGGCAGCGGTAGGAACGAGAGGAGTCCCCGCCATGACGGGGTTGTTCATCGTTGGGGCTATAAAGTGCGTGCTTTGCTGCTTTATATCGAGGTCTGGAGCCCCGGTGTTCCACACCGCCATCGTCCCACCTGCGGGGATCGCAATACCGTCACCACCGATGGTCGTACCATTTATCGTAGTAGCGCAGTAGATGGTGGCCGTCTGAGAAGAGTTGTTGAAGAATATGTACTGCTTCGGCGTCGGCGGTACAAAAACAGAAAACGCTGATCCAAGCGACGAATTTAGCTGGATCATTGCCAGCCGTGCTTGGTCGGCGGCTCCGTTGGTTGCAACAAGCGCTTGGCTCGTAAGAGTAATACTAATAGGTTGAAAGCCTGAAATCGCGCCTTCAAGCAGCGTTCCAAGATTGGTATTGGTTGTGTCTCCCCACGCACCTGCTTGCTCGCCATTACCGATAATGGACAGGCGAAGATTTGGGGAATAAGTAGTAGTCATTTACAGTCCTAAAGTAGTAAGACTCTCGAAGAATCTCCAGACGGGAGCACCTGTCTCGGGGTCTACATCCTTGTACTCCACCGTAAAGCAGTCTCTCATCTCGTTATAGCGTTGCTGATATGCAGCGACAGCCATGTTTTTTGCGCTCTGGAAATCATCAAACAGTGTGTAGCCGCCACCAGTATGATCAAAAGCCGCATATGCATCTGCTGGAGGTATGATGGCTTCGGCATCAAAGGGGTCTACGGAGACCGAACGGTGTGAGTTCTCGCCTGTGATTGTTCTGCACTGTACGAAGTAACGCTTTCTATTAGCCTCAAAGTGCTTCTCGAAAGAAAACGCCAAAACAGCCCGCGCTCCTTCAATAGAGTCAAACTCTTTTTGACCAAAATCGCCGTTAATACGAAAGTTTTTCATACTATAGAGTTATGCCAAGGTGTTAAATCCGTAAATAGTGCCGGTATTAGTGAAATCGTTTAGAAAACCATCAAAATAAAGTGCGTTCCCCCCATTAGCGCCCGCCGTAGTATTGGTAAAAGCGTTGCCGCCAGCGCTTCCGTTTGATCCCCCCGCACCGGAAGTAAGCGTATAAACGCCATTACCGCCAGCGAGCCCAGCGTAGCCACCTCGACCCCCCCAACCACCGCCGCCGCCCGCCGCCATACGAATGCCATCTGTCACCCATGCCGCTCCCGATCCACCAGCATTCCCCCCTAATCCACGAGTGGCTACGTTATTCCCACTCCAAAGATCTGTAACTGCCACCGCGCCCGTGGTTGTTGTTAGGTTATTTCCGCCGCCGCCGCCACTAGCCGCATATACGCCGGGGGTGGACCCAACACTGCCGACTGTGCCCGTAGTGGTCCCATTACTACCCGCAGCACCAAGAGCCCCTCCCGCACCCCCAGCAGTATAGTTAAAATCATCGTAGTAGTTGTAATACAGCCCCACACCGCCAGCCCCACCGCCAGCCCCACCGCCACCACCAACCCCACCATTACTACCACCAATAGTCCCCGCCCCACCACCACCAGCAAATATCTTACCTGTGTTATTTATCGTGACCAGTAAGTAACCCGTACCAGAAACAAGTGGGTATCCCCAGATAATTAACGCATCGCCGCCGACTTGAGGGAAAATATATTGAGCAGGTGCACCTGCACTATACGGAGGTGCGGGCCAAGTCCCGGCATTACCCCCCTTACCTATAATGTTCCCGTTGTTTATGAACGCCAGTGTATCTTGCTCTTCCAGCGAATAGCCTTCTGTCATAAACAATGTCAGGGCTGCATCAGCAACGCTATTACTATAGATAGTTACTCCAGCGTTTACCGTCACCGTGATATCCGTAAACCCAGCGATATACGTTCCGGTTGTGGAGACAGCTAAGTTCGTCGCCGCGCCCGTGAAGTAGTTAAGAGTTGCAGCCCCGCCAGTGGCCGCTGTGATAGTCAGGTTGTATACGGAGCGAAGGAGGTAAACAATCGTACCCGCAGTAGCAGCAGCGGAGTTACCTGTGAGGGCTACAGTGATTTTATCGGTGGGGGAGCCCACCGCTGTTGACGCACCTACAGAGATGACTGGGCGTTCAGTGTTGTACACCGCTGTTCCCGCCGCAGCGGAGCTTGGCACTGTAGTGAGCGCCTTGTCAGTCTTTTCATTGATTGTTGCTACGTTAGTTGTAGCGCTTACTGCGGGAATTTGTTTCTGGGCGGTATCGCCCAAATCGCCATTGTCTGCAACAGCGGCTACCCCAACAAGCCCAAGAGTGATCTCGGTGTCCCCACCTTCAGTTACAACCGCCCCTACAGTACGCGCAACACTAGCCGCCGAACGGGTTGCTAGCGCCTTCGTTCTTTGATTACCAAGTGTGCCTGTACCGCCCGTCAACGGAAGCGTTGTCAGATCAAGAGTGATAAACGGCGTTGCATAGACGATAAACTCGCCTAACGCACCTGTAGCAGGTACGTTAGAGGGTAGCCCCGCAAGTGATGGTGTTATTGATCTAGCGGCGGCTACTGCCGATACCCCAGACAACTGCCTGATGTAGACGAAGGTTGCGTGGCCCGCCCCTGTAGCTCCGTTAACACCACTTAAATCGGCAACGACAGGGCGGACAACAGAACTCCATGAGTCACTCGGTCCGGTATCAATAGCCACCCAAGACATTTTAAGCCTTAAGTAATACTAATAAGTCCACCAGAGACAGGCATCGTCAAGCTGAAAGTGCCGTTGTTGATTGTCTGTGAGCCAAAGTTATGGACACTGACGGCACGAGCACCCTGACTAGAGTTGTAAACAAGCAGCGCATCAAATGCGACAATCGTAACGCCAGTCCACACCAACGGTGCTGAGGGTGTCCACTGTGCGCTACCCGACACAAGAGCGGGATTAGTTTGGGTGAACGGATTTCCCCCCGCAGTGTAGTTTGCGGTAGAAGACGTAACCTCACTAGTGGCTGAGTAGATAGTAGTGCCAGCGCCAAGAGAACCAGAAGCGTAAAACAACGCACCTTTGAAGGTGTCGGCGGTATTGATCGTCCGGGCAGCGTTGGTTGCGTAGAAATTGTGATAAGCCTGAAGAATCTCAGTCTTGAAAGAATTACACATTGCTTGGGTATTAGCCATTTTTATCTCCTTAGAACTTACTAGGAATAGCTTCGCCTGTCACGCTGAGTAGGCTGAAGACATGAGCGTTTTCTCGAACAATCTCTCCGCTGCTTTTGTCGGTGTACTTCTCGACAAACTTGATGTACGTTGAGGTGATATCCCATGCCGTTTCATAGACCAAAGAGTCAACTGGCACGTTGCCGAGTGCTGTGTGGATGAGGGGCGTGTCGGTGTTCTGGACTGGGGTAATTTCAGTGCTCATGCTATGCGGAGTAGTGAAGAGGTTGAGGTGTTTGCGGGGAGTGTAACGGTAAACGTGACCGTAGAGGTCTTATCTGCGCCGAAGTCAAGCACAGCAATCGACCTATTGGCCTTGGTCAGATTGTAGATCAGCGCCCCACGCGCTGTCAGTGCTGAATTCCAATATGGATTGGCAAAGCTGATGTACGCCACATTGTTAGCGGTAGTGATGGTGGCATCCGTTAACGTGTTGCCCCCGGCTGTATAGCCTGACGCTACAACCTCATTGTCTGTGGTGTACACGGCGGTATCTGCGTTCAGCGTAGCCTCGGCTGTATACAGCGCCATCTTGATTGTGTCCGCCAAGAGGTTATGAACTGCTTGCGGCAGTTCAGCCTTGAAGCTTGTCGTCATCGTTTGGGTAAGCGACATATCAGTTCACAGGTTGCCTATACTGACCAGAACGATACGCATCCTGACGCTCCAGACCATCGCCCAGACGTTTAGCAAGTGCAAGAGCTTCCTTGTACTTACCTTCGTACAACTGCATCATGTCTGCTTCACCCTTCATGTAGGTGTACGCCTCGACAAGCGTTCCGTACAACAGAACAGGATCAAAGTTTTCCCCGAGCCAAGTCTGTCCGCCAGCAACTGTGGTGATCGACTCTGGGTAGTAGAAGTAGTGCAACTCGACTTCATAGTTTTGATCTGGCGTGGGGCCGAGAAGGAACACCAACTCGTTGGGGTCTGCGAACGTCTGCCCAAAAAGCGCATAGTGTTTCGGCGTCCCAGTAGCTGTTGGCACTGGGTATGCTTCGCGGATGAAGTTGACATCCTTGTTCAGCAGGTACGTGTATGGACCGCCACTTTCGTAGACTGCCATTGAGTAGACCGACAGGAAGTCCGAAGGACAGTCCAAATACTGATCAAGTCCGGTTAACGTGCTAGTGACATTTTTCCGCAAGGACGGGAACTGCACGCTGTTGTAGATACGTGTTTCAGCCTGAACAATGAACGTATTGATGTCCGTTGTACTGAATTGATCCTCCGTATAGGAGGTAACCGTATTTACAAGAGCGGTGTAATTCATGCCATCGGACCTCTAGACATCGTACCCTTGGTAGCGCAGCCTGTACCACGCATCTTGATGCCATCAGTCTTCACACCGCCGCAGTCACCCAGCGAAACGCCTTCCATTGGCGTCCAGCCTTCTTTACGGGGCATGGTGGGTTTCTTGCCGTAGTCATTGATGCCCAAAGGCTTGCCCGACATGGTGTGGGGCTCTGCGTAAACGCGAGCCTGACCGACTTCCTTGCCGTTTTCTTTCTGACTGTACTTAGCCATGATTCAACCCGTCTTCTGGTTAGCAGCGCGAGACATACCACGACCAAGACGCATACGGTCTTCAGACGTAGGGCCACCTTTTTTGAGCTTGGTGAGCGACTTGCCGGGATGCAGACGTTTCTCGTGCTTCCCAACTGCTTTCTTGACCATAGCTTTATCTTGAGCCATGTCAGACTTGCTGTTTTCCTTAGCCATACGGCCTCCTTATGTCGTCACTACCGTGACTGTACCAACAATCCCTTGCGCTACCAAGTAGTTTGGTGTTAGCAAGGTATCGAAACTGCTGGCTCCACCAACCGGATTCCAGCCCCATTGAAACACTCTACTACCCCCGCCCAACGACCCATCAGAGGTAACGCCTGACACGTAGTAGGTCGTATCCCGGCGTGGTTCGCGTACTGCTTGCGGATCATCTACTGGATACATACCCAGTTGAAGTTGCGGATGATCTGGATCCCAACACTGCGTACAAACCAAAATGTTGTAGAGGTGGGTCTTCTTGATTTCTTTCTTGAGCGCAGTCAGCTTGAACCGTTGCCCACAACGGTCACACTCCGCAATGGAGTTCTTGCCTGACGCGAATCTATTGCCCATATCAGCCTATGAACATCTGCCTTGGGACGAGCCGAATCGCTGCCTTCTCGCGGTCTTCAGATGATGCCAGATCCCAAGCTTCATCGTACTGCGCCTTGAGCGTATCGAGACGTTGCAGCCCATCAGGAAGCTTCAGCGCGAGGTAGTAGGCCAGACCTGCAACCATGCAGGGGATAAACCGGAACGGCACATCCATCGTGTTCACGCCAGTGCCAGCATCTTGGATACGGCGAAGATACCAATACACGAAGGTGTAGGTTTGCGAAGCATCTGGGATAGGCCAAACAGTAATGGTTGGAACAACCGCTTGTCTGTCGATGTAGACCTGAATGGGTCTAGCCTGACTCAACTTGTTAGGGATCGTAGCGTAGGTGGATACAGAGATGCGCGTGATCGTCAAGTCTGCTTGCGTAGAGACATTCCCTGCGCCAGTACGGATAACGTGTTCAAGCAGATCTACGGTATCAAGCGGGAGAAAGTACGTCGCAGTGCCCGGAATAAGGGTGATAGAAGACTGAGCAACAGTCCATAGGTTAATCCCGCGATTAGCCCAATCAGCAAAAAGCAAATTGAGACTACGCCTTGCAGTCTTGAGATCGTAACCTGAACGAAGTTCCGCACCACAACGCTCGAATGCTTCTTCGACCAGTTCGGTCAGATCAAGATTAAAGGCTGAAGTACCGGAGGTAGCCATTATTGCAACGAGTTAAGTGACGACTGTTGAGGTTGCATCAGCCCTGCCATGTTTTGCTGCTGCGAGAACTGCTGCATAGCGTTCGGGGCTGGTCCTGCTCCGGGCATACCGCCCTTACCGCCAGCCGCGCCTTGCTGACCCATAGGCGGCATTTGATTACGCATCATCGGGTTTTGTTGCTGCATAAAACTCTGCTGCATAGGGTTCTGCATCATTTGCCCCTGCTGCATAGGGTTCTGGGCTCCGGGCATACCGCCCTTACCGCCAGCCATACCCTGCTGCATTGGCCCGCCTTGCGGACCCATAAGCCCATCCATACCGCCTTGCTTCTGCATCTGCGGAAATTGTTGCATCTGCTGCATAGGGTTCTGCTGCATCTGGTGTGGCATTTGCGGTGGCATCTGCTGCATTGAACCGCCTTGCTTGCCCATCTGCCGCGCCGCTATTGCTTGCTGAATTGCGGGGGGTAAATTCTGCATCGGACCACCTTGCTTCTGCATTGGGTTCCCCGGTCTCTGCATAGGAGGCATACCCGCTCCCGGTCTTTTCATGCCACCAGCACCCATTATTTCATCCCCTTAAGCGTTTGCGCCAAACGCGCACGTTGTCCTAGTTTACCCGGAGCAGAAGCAGCTTTCGCCAACTTCTTAGCGGGGATCGGCTGACCTTCTTTAGCGCCAAGTTGCTTACGTAAAGCTCCGGGCTTCTTGATAGCGCCAGCGATCCAATTCTTGGTCTCGCCACCTTCGGCGTACTGCGCGAAGTCAGTATCGTCGCGGCGAGCTTTCTTCTTTGCCCCCGGCATCTTGGAGGGGCTGATAGCACCCATGCCGCGACTGGCTCTCATACCATTTTGCCTTTAGTGCGCCCTTTACGGACACACCCGTCAGCACGAGTAACGCCGCCCTTAGCCATCTTCTTCATAGGCTTTGAATCAGGCTTAGGGGCTGGTTTTGACGTAGGCTTCATCTGCTTACCATCAATCAGAATACCCGTACCAAGCTCGTCCTCGGGGTAGTATTTCTTTTTGGGGGGCGGCTCTTGCACATCGAATGTGTTTGTGCCGGGAACCCGCTTACCTTTTGGTTGTTCGTCAGCCATGATGGTTCCTTAGCAGCCGCCGCCGCTCTTCATCTTGATCATCTTGCCCTTGGTCTTACCCTTGGTCTCGATGCCGCCGCCTTTAGCCATAGCGCAGCCGCCCTTAGCCATCTTGGTCACACCCTTCTTAGGGGCATCCTTAGCGCCAGCTTTAGCGGCCATCATCTTTTGAATAAATGGGGGGAGAGGTGTCTTGGTCTTCATGATTGGTCTTTCTTCCGGTTAGTCCAGTCGCGGACGGTGTCAGTCTCCCAGATGCGGAAGGCTGTCCAAACTATGGTAAATGCAGCGGCGATAGATGGAAGGACGTTCACAAGTGTGCCCACTACGGTTACGAAAGACACGGCATCAAGCACGTGCTTGGTAGCCTCAAGAGCTTCTTGTTTCATTTCAGCACTTCCATCGTTTGAGAGATGCGGCTTTGCGAGTGGGTTGACCCTTCTCGTCTTTCATCGGCCCCGGCATACCGCTCATGCGAGCACAGAAGGACTTCTTGCGCGGGCCACCTTCAGGCTGGGGAGCTTTGAGGTTGCTGCCTGTGGCAGCATTGTATTTCTCTCTTCCCTTAGCGGTCAAGCCAGCGCCTTTGGATACGGGGAGTTTTTCTCCCCGCCCAACAGCCAGTGAAGGTGTTTTCTTAGCCATGACTTAGAATGTGCTTGGATTGATTTTTGTAACAGGACGCCAGCGCGGCCCACTGCCACTCATTTGATTGGGGTCTCCGATAGAGCCCGACCCATCAGATTTAACCCAGATTCCAACCTCCGCAACTGTGCCGGGGGTTCCGTGATAGTACTGAGAAAATGGCACGCGACACTGGGTTCCTTGATTGCCCATTTTCATTGGGTAGGGGTATGCTGCTGGCGCAGCAGTAGTTGTAGACAAATCCATGTACATAGTGCCCGATGTACAAATAATAAAGGGGTTAAAGAAAACTTCCACCATTCCTGACGAACCAAACCCAACCTTTACTGCATACGCCAACACCCACGAAGTAGTTACCGCATAGTTAACTGCTGCTAAATTTCCAGAATAGCCATTTGGGTTAAAGTAGGGCAGTCTTTGCCGATCACTGGTGTGAAATTCTGGGAAATGTGCAGACACGCCGAAAGCATATACTTTTGTGTATATGCTCATACTCTCAAACATCCCCTTATATGACGTATATGCCGTATTGCCAGTATTGCGCCAATGAGCGCACATAATACCGTCAACATACCCATACATGGCGCCTGACGAATGATCTATAACAAGTTCAACTCGAATTCTTCGGCCTATAACAGGATATGGCGGCTTAACGACTGGGCCATTTTGAACCCATGCGTAGAACCCTGTTGCTGTCGCCGCAGTACCCACATTTGACATACTTAGGGTGTAAACGCCCGCCCCACCAACCGTGCCAGAAACTTGTCCAGTAATTATAAGGATGTTTGCAGGGACATTGTTACCAGAATCTGTTCCGTATTGCGCGTTAAATTGTAAGAATGAACCGCCTGTAACCCCAGTCAGTTCAAGTCCGGGAACAATAGTCCCGGTAACACCCGAAAAAGTAATTTGATTGTTTGGGTTTGAGGTAGTGCCCGCTGCAATAGAACCCGTTGCAAAGGTTGGCATTGCGGGGAGGCCGTATGACCCTGTAGGCCAATCAGGAGCGCCGCTATTGGCTGGAGTTGGGTACTGCTGCCCATACAACTGCCAGTGAACGCCCGCAGAAATACCGCCAGTTTCATCGGCATCACGCCGTTGCAAAATAAGCGTCATCCCCCCGTTGAGGGCAGTGGGTGTTGCGGCTGAGACCTCATACTCAATCCACAAATGCTTAATGTTTTCTGTCGTATCAGGCAAATACGAGGTAAAGTAACTTTGTGACGGTGGAGCGCCGTTTGCTGGGTTGTCCGCTCTCCAGTCTTGAGCAGCACCATCTTTAATAACGTATCCATATAGATACTGATCTGCCACCCCAAAGGATGAAACAGACCCGAAAGCAGGCTCTGTGGTTGCGATATTACCGTCTGGAAGCAGGGTAAAGTCAACAATCGTCGCATTAAGCGGGCCGGGATACGTCCATCTGGTAGCGTTAAACGTGGATGCAGAAGTGTGTGCGACACGGCAAACGATAGGACGCCCACTGGGGGAAATCGTCCGTGCGCCAACGGCATAAGTGCGTCCGGGAGCCCAGACCTCTAGACCGACAGCAGCGCCGCCAGTGCCGATTGCTGCCGCATTGTTTAGTGTTACTGAATTAGCCATTAGATACTTGCTCCCAATTTCAAAGCCAGTGAGGGTGTTTTCTTAGCCATGATTTACTTCATCACCGCAATGATTTTTCTTGTAATCTCTGGATTGTATTTGTACTTGGGATGAAGGCCATCACTGTAATACGATGCAAGCGCAGTTGCCGCATAGTTAATTTCTGCAACCGCATAAATGCCTACCAAGGAAGACAGTTGTGAGTTAAAACTCAGTACCCGCGCCGTAAACTCTGCCTCTGTAATACCCGTAAGATACGCAGCGGCGCGATACACAGGCACTGTGACACAGACAATTTTTGTAGCGGGGTTAAGTGCAAGAACCCCGTTGACAATGGTTTGCATATTAGCAAGCGTGGCAGCGACTGTGGCATTCGCCCCAAAATCATTCGTCCCGATCCAAAGCACCAGCCATGTGTCTGCCGTGCTTGCTTGAACTGAATACTGTATGTCACCTGTAAGCCCAGCAATTAACGTGGTAGTTGTTGCCCCCCCAGATGCTTGTTGAATAACAACGCACTCTTTGGGAGTTTGCTTGAGTATATTTTGTCGGAATGACTCGGTAGCGGAGAAAGAATCACCAAGTAGCGTGATGGTCTTTCCAGACCACTCACACACTCGCAAATTAGACAGGCGATTGCCGTTAGTTAGCGTCAATCCTATATTATTTAAAGTTGTAATATCGTTGCCTGCCCCTATGCCAGTGGTAGTGTTTTGAAATATGGCGCTTAATCTCTCGTTAATGTAAGCATATGCAGTAACGCCACTCCAAACCATTTTTATGTCTGTTGGAATACCTACAGGAATACCTACGCCACTATCTCGCCATGCAAGCCCCAGCGGGGGGTTAAGAAAAAATGAACCTGTCGATGTATTGGACATCTGCAAATTCAAGTTATTGTTTAAAGCCCCCCAATTTATAATAAATTGACCAGTACCACTAGGGGTGGAAAGTACTATATTTCCGCCCGGAACAAACCCCGGCTCTATATAAATAGTTGCGCTTACGGAAAAACTAGATGATGATGAGGCGGCGCGTGCGCCTGTCCACCCCAACGACTGTTGCTGAATCTGGTTAGCAGCGTTAAAGATGGGGTCTGTAGCAGAAGGAAAGCCGTTAGTCGTAACTGAAATCGCATCTACAATAATTGCATCGCCAGAGTATTCAAGCATAAACCCTATAGATGGGTTTATAACTCCGCTAGTAGTGTTGATTTTTTTATACGAACTTCCAACAAACGATGTAACGTCTGTCCAACTTGTGCCGCCATCTAGCGTAAACCAAACTCTTCCTCGCCCAGCAGATCGTTTAATAAATGCTTGCCCAACTCGCGACGCTGCGGCTGCGGTAATTGGATAAAGTGCCTTACCAAGGTCTGCGGTAGCCGTAAGAGTAGAGGCCGAACTGACCGCATCATCAATGCCAACAGCATTGAACGCGGGGGTTAGCGTCGTCTTGACCCAACCCGCTTGCGTGACATCTCTACTGGATGGGGAGGCAACCGCGCTAACCGTATTTCCTTGAACCCCCGCAAGCATATAAGAGCCAGTCACAGAATTAAATGCGAGCGCGGGTATTCCGTTACCAAATGATGTATATGAGCCCGTGCTATTTAATACAGTATGCTCAAAAAGTCTAGTATACACCAGTGTATACTGACCTGCTTCTGGAGTATTTGGAGTTACGCTGGCGGTTGATGCTGGACTCGGGGTGTCTAGCCGAGCAGAAAAAATCACCCCCTCGACACCTGTGTTGCCAATAGGCACAGGGATCGTACTAGCCCCTGAATTGATTCGGGACGCTGCCCCAAGTGTTACTGAATTAGCCATTAGATGCTCGCACCCAATTCAATCTTGAAGCGGCCAGAGCCTTCACCGGAAGTCACTACGAACTTCAGCCTTGGTGCGAGGTTGGTGACGAGCCCCGAAGCAATCGGGGTGTTCAGCGTATCCAACGTAAACGTAAGGTACACCACGCCATCGTCTCCCACAACCTGAACATCTGCGTTCGTGCCAGACAGCAGCGTTGCCTTGAAGTTGATCACCGGAGAGATGATAGCTTTGAAGTTAGACTCCAAAAGCTCCGGGGCCAGATTGCCGTTATTGATGTAATTAGCCATTTTTGCTAAACCCTGTTTTACGCTGTTTGAATAGTGATGGGGCCAACATAGGTGTACACGTAACTATCTGCGCCGTAAGTTGTTGAGACGGAACATCCAAAATACCCCGCAGAGGTGATAGAAGTGTCCACCGTTTGAATGACTTGTACCTCGTCCACAACGACTGTAAGTGTTGTCCCGCTCACGGTGAAGGAAGTTATTGCCCCATAAGGGGAACAAAGCGCTGTTACTATTAAAGTGTCATCCCCTGCAAATCGCTTGTAGAGGTATACACCAGTTGGCCCTATAACAAGATAATACCCCTGTGTTATTTCACCAGTAGGGCCGGGGGTAGAACGCGCCCAGACAAGGATGTCTGAGGGGGCGTCAGCTTCTCCAGAATAGGTCGAAGATATCGTAGCGTTTGTGAGTTGAACCGAATGCCTGAATGTCCCAACCCCGGCTGGGGGGTCTCCCGCAAGCATTCTTGCGTTCCCGTACTCATACACAACCACACCTTCGGTGGCAACGATTTGCCAAGTCCCGCCACCAGAGTTGATTGGGGAGGGGGTTCTGCCGCTTACACTGCCCGTTAATGGCGACGCCCAATTCTCTTGTACCAGCGTCACCGGAACAAAAGGAGCAGCCCCGCCAACCTTTCGCAGGTTGGGTACGGAGAGGCCAAAGCCGAACGACATCAGAAGATCCTGATCATGTCGGTTGCGCTGGTAGTCCCACCAGTGGTGTCGTTTACGCCGATAACACGCACCGGGATCACTGCACCAGTTGGAACGCCCTTAAAGAAGGCATTGTTCCCCTGAGAGGTAACCACGCTCACATCGCCAGTGCCGCCAACATAAATGACAGACGGCGGGAATCGGGTGGTGTTGTTCTTGGTGACTGCAACTGCGTCACCGGGGAACTGCGGGAAAGTGGGGCTTGGATTGGTGATCGCCATAATTTATCTCCTATGAAATGGGGGCCGAAGCCCCCGAGACTAATTAGACAGACGATGGAAAGGCAGAGCCGTCCGAATTGCGCACAAGGTATGCAAGAACCAGAGTGCCCGCACCCGCCGTAGCGGTGGTTCCCGTATTTGTGAACGAAACAATAGCGTCAGTAGTGCCCACGTTCAGTACCAAGCCGGGGTTACTAGTCCCCAGAGGGATAGCCGCCACACCAGTCGCACCCAATGCGGGGGAAGTCACTGCCACCGCAGACGTTACCGCAGTTCCATTGATGTAAATCTGGAAGGTTGGGTTGGCCGTGGCGAACGCCGTGGTGATGACGAACTGCAAGTTCTGGATATACGAACCCGCAGGGACAACTGCGATAACCGTCTGTGCGGTTTGATCCGTATACAAGATGTTCTTGGTCTGGATGCAGGGGCAAGCGCCAGTATTGCGGCCAGCGCCTTCTTTAACCGTGCCGAGCAGCCAAGGGCCGAGGTGAGTAGCGAATCCCATGATATGTCCTCTGTAGGGCTTGCTGTCTTGAGGAAAAGTCTGCCAAGTCAGTCAACAAGCCAAGTAGTCTTGGTACTAGGGTTGTACCACAAGTTTTTCTCTTGTGCAAATAAAAAGGGGGTAGGCTTGTGACCTACCCCCTTCAGCCGGGAACCCCCAACCCTATCTAGCTATCAGGCCACGCCGGGGGAGCCGAACATACCCAGCGGATCTGACCAGCCGAACGAATAACGCTCGCGGGCCTTGTAACGGACGTTGCCCGTATCGAAGTCACCGTCCATCGAGTTAGCCAGTGGCGAACGCTCGAAGTGCTTCAGACCGTTAGGCACATCGGTGGTGAGATACCAGCCGCTGCTGTCGGTCAAGAAGTGGTTGACTGCATAGCCTTCTGGGATCGAACCGTTGTTCTTCAGTGCGTTGATATCGTTGTCGGTAGTACCAACACGGAGGCTGGTTTCCAACAGACGGGTAGCAACGAACATCAGAGCAGGAGGAATGATCAGCTTGCGTGGCTTGGCAGCGATCAACAGACCGCGCTCATCCGTCCAAGCGGCGATCTGAATGACGGCGGCTTCCAAAGAAGTCTCGTTCAGGTCAGCGTTGGTCGCAGGACGGTTGCTGTTGGTAGCGCCGTTCACCAGTGGGTGAGCAGTACTGAACAGAGCTTGACCGTCACCACCTTGATAGGCCGCGCTAAAACCGTTGTTGATAACGGAAGCAGCCTTGACTTGCTTGGTGTAGGCCATAGCGCGAGCAAGAGCCTTCGTGTAACGAGCCGAGAGGCTGTCATACAGGTTGTCTTCCACAGCTTCTTCCGTGATGGAGAAGCCCAGAGCGATGGTCTCGTGGTTGTACCGAGCGGTGAACGCTTCTTGCGCGTTGTCATACGCGATGGCTTGACCTTCGTTCTTCACCGGAGCAGCGGAGAAACCGGACAGCTTGGTTTCTTCTTCAAAAGAACGCTCAGACTTTTCAGTCGTATACAGTTCTTTATGCTCTTCGCCGTAACGAGCGTACTCCAGACCAAACAAGGCGTTCAGGCCGGGGAGCAGTTCTTTTAGCAGTTGGGCACGGGAAATTGCCATAGTATATTACTCCTTAAGCCACGTAGTAGCGGTGAGCGCCGAAGTTCAGTTTAACCAGAACTTCAGGGGTTTGAACCAACACCACAGTACCAGCAATGGTAACAGTGGAAGACGTAGTAGCCAGCGTCGTGTTACCAGTAGTGGTAACAGTGACAGGCGACGTAATAACCGACGAGCCCGTGAACTGAAGCTGGTCACCAACCACGTTATAGATGTCAGTGCCGACAGGAATAACCTGTCCCACACTCAGGCCCGAGACCACAACCGAGGCAGAACCCGTACCGGACACATACGTGGCCGTAGAGGAAACCTGCGACTCAGGAACCAAGGCGAGAACACGGAAACCGCCGCCAGAAGTCGTTGCCGAAGCACCAACCACAGCACCGCGACCATTATTGCCACCAGCCGTACCAGTCAGCGTGCCGCCAGCCAGATTCAAGCCCAGCGACAGCGCCGAGGTCGAACCGATGGTTGCCGAAGCTGCCGAAGCGGTACAAGCCACTTGGAACACGGTGTCAGGATCATCACAGACGATAGCGGTAATGTCGCCAGCAGCCGTAGTCGCAGGGTAGAACTGCGAGAACAGACGCTGCTTCGTGCCCGGATTCGTGTAATGGCAACCCAAGAAAACGCCAACTGTCGTATTAGACGTAGTGACGGGCAACGAAGCGATAGGGATGATAAATCCCGCCGAAAGAGTGACGAGGTCACCGTAGTAAATAGCAGTTCCGGAGTTATACGCGATTGGATACTCTCGCGTAGAACCAGAGAACACCTGTCCACCGATTAGGTTGACAGGTTTGAACCCATATGGGGCTGCAACCGTTGGATAAGCCATTTAAGACTCCTTTATTTAGTGCCTGAACCAAACCCCGCACCGCGAGTCACGTTGGACTTGCGTTCCGCAAACAGCGGCATACGGGGATCATTTTGACGAAGGAAATTGTTGTCTACCGACTCTGACTGTTGCTTACTGACATTGTCGTAATACTCAGACATAGCGGCGAGTTTTGCATCGGGCATCTTGCACAGCATCAGGCCACCAATCTCAACATTACCAGACGCAGTGGGAGAGAGCATCAACTCAGGATGATCTTCCGACCTTACTGGTTCCCAGCCGTCACGCCGTTTGCGTGAGACATTGGTTGGATCTGACTGACCGAGAATGTGCGTTGCAATCCAACGGAAGGCCCATCCGGGCTGTGGGGTTGGATCGGGCAAGGTGCTCGAAGGTTTGTATACGTAGCGTGTTTGTTTTTCGCGGGACTCAAGGTCACGGGGGATGCGATTTTCAGCCATTTTGATTCTCCAATTTTGCGACTTCGGCGGCGTACTGTTGAGGGGTCAGACCGTATTTCTTAGCCAGTGCTACTTGCGTGGCGGTTAGAGATACTTTCCTTGGCCCCGTCGAGCGGGTTGCAGATGCGACTACGGACGCAGGTTTAGAGGTTTTGGCCTTAATGAACACTTCAGGGAAAGTCGAGTGCAACCTCGAATCAATCTGCTTAAAGTACTCATCGCTTGACGGTTCAACACCGTTATTCACTAGTTTTTGATGCAGCCCTAGTGAGAAGCTGGTAAGTTCCTCGTACCCCGGAGATCCAAACCACTGGTTTTTTTGCATCCAGCGCTGTGTCTTCTGATCTGGTTCTACTTGTTGGGGAATAGATTGACGAGGTTGTACCTCAGTTTCGTCTATCTGTAAAGAGGTTGGGTTAAATCTTTTTGCCTCTTCGAGTTTCCACTTTGCATCGGTGAGAGCTTCTTGGGCCTTAATGATCGCATCAGCATCGAAAGCTTCTTGTGCTTCCTTGTACATCTTGCGAGCCATAGCCATTTCAGCTTCAGCAGCAGACTTGATAGTCGTAGCATAGTGCTGCGTACCATCGTTCACATACCTCTTGAGATTTCTGTTCTCATCAAGAAGATGTTTCGTGAGCTTATCAAGCTCTTCACGTTCGCGTTGGATTGCTTCCTTAGCCCGACGCTCATCATGCCGTGCATGGGTCAACTCTTTGATACGGTTCTTGACCTTATCCGAGTAGTTCTCAATCTCATCCTCAGATGGATCTTCGACTTCACGCTCAAGTGGCTTGCGGCCACGGTCTTGTTCAGGAGTATCGTCAACAATCTCGATTTCAATCTCTGATGAATCTTCACCAACGACTACTTCGTTCTTGTCTTCTTTTTCGTCTGGAAAGACATATGGTTCCATATATTACTCCTTAAGCGCGGCTAATGCCACGTGGGTCTTCCACAATACCTTCCACCTGATCGTCATTGATCATGCGGAACTCCTTGCCAAATACCTTGAATCGCGTACCTGAGTAGGCGCGGACGAGCACGAAGTCGCCCTGCTTACACCACGGAGTATCACCAAACTTATCGACATCTTGATAGGCTTGTGGACCCATCTTCACGACAAACAGTACTGTGGTGGCGTGCTCCTCTTGCCGCAGCGAGTTGGTAGCCTTCACCAGATCAAGATCAGTGCCCTCGATCTTGTCGGATACATCAGGAACCATGCACAAGATGCGCCAACCCGTAGGTTCAGGGAGCGACTTGCCGCGCTCTTCAAGGGGAATATCTTCCTCTTGAGTTTCACGTGGTTGGATCTGTGGCAGGATTAGACCGGGAGGCAGAATGAGGTTACTCATCGGATTCTTCAACTTTCTTAGCAAGGTCAAGTAAGTAACGCTCCGCGAGGGCTAGACCCTGAATAACCCCACAGAGTTTTTGATATTCGTCGAAAGTTTTGCAGACGCCCGTGGCTATATCGTCCGTATAGTTGTTCATATCAGTGCGTATTTGGTCGCGCAATACACGTGCGAAGGTGGTAATCATTCAGTTGGTTTTGTAGATTGTTTAACTTTTGCAGCACTGATGCGCTCATCAACTCGCTGCTTCCTAGTGTTTTGGTTGTCTTGCGCCTTGGCCCTAGCGATGTCGATACCCATGCGAGTGCCTTCACGCTCTTGTTGAGCAGCCAACTTGTCTTGTTCTGATTTGGTCTTGATCTGAACTTGCATTGCGCCAAGCTGCAACTCTCCGTCAATCTGGGCCTTTTGAGCCTCCAACTGATCAGCCTTGGCCGCAGTATCAGCAGCGAGTTTCTTCTCGTCCATCTGAGCTTTGTGCATAGCAGCTTGTGCCTTGATCTGCAATTCCTGCTGCTTGATCTGGATTTCCTGCTGCTTAAGCTGCAATTCTTGCTGCTGCATCTGAACAATCGGGTCTTGCTGAGCTTGCTGAGCTTGCTGTTGCGCTTGATTTGTTTTGCTAATCTGAAGCACTTGCTGCGCTGCTTGAGCCATCATCTGCGACATAGCGTTCTCGACTTCTGGATCCAGCTTCACTTCACTGTCTTCCGGAGGCATCTGCATACCCAACTGCTGCTCGATCTTCTGACGATACGCATACGCTGCGTGTTCAGCAATGTGAGCCATACCCGCGCTCATCATCTGTTGAGCCTTGGGATTCTGCCCGATCAGTTGCGTAATCGTCGGGTCTTGGGTCATCGACATATGCACTTGGATATGCGACTCATGGTCTTGGAAGATGAATGCCTTCAGCGGCTCGCACTTCAGGATGTCCATGTTCTCCGTGACCGGATCTTTTGGCTTCATGTCGTCAGGGAGTGGGACGAGCTTCTCAGCGTTCTTGATACCCAGAACGTCCAACATGGCACGGTGCAGTTGTGGGAGGTTGTAAATCTCAGGGGCCATCTGCGCCATCTGGATCACAGCCTGATACTGCACCACACGCTGACTCATGGTTGCAGCGTTAGGATCACTGACCGGGATGATGTCTACGTGGGAATAGTCTGACTTCTTGGCTCCCGTAGTCTCATCGCCGGGGTCGTAGTCATACATATCATCCGTATAGTCACGAATGATTGCGGCCAACAACTGAAGCTCTTGCTTGAACGAATAGTGAACCCGAGCCTGAACCGCCGTCATCACCTTAAGCTGCCGCTCAAGGATCGCCAGAGTTGAACCAACAGGAGCGTTAGCCGACATATCGCTGACGTTCATATCAGCAGATGCAGCGAAGCGGCGACCCTCATCAACGATCTTGTCCAGCAGCCCTGCTAGAACCGCACTTGGTTCCTTATATGGCAGGGGTAACAGGTTGTCGCGCAGGGCTCCTGAGCCAATATCTACATCTCGCCACTCACCGGGGGCGATGGGGGTGTCGTCTCCCTTGATTCGCAGTCCTCGGGATTTGAGTCCTCCGGGTAGGTTGGACAGCGTTCCTGCGTCAACCAACTGTCGCATAATGCTAGTAGCTGACTTCGCATATCCTCCGATGAGATGGAATAGGCCAAAGCCATACGCGCCAAAACCGGGGATGTACTGATAATGGACGAAGTGCTGACGTTTGAGTTTGAGGTCGTCGTCCTCTTTCCAGTTCCGCCTAATAGCAAGGACTTCATTGGATCCTTTGATTAAAGTGACAACATATGGGAGGTAGATCCCGGTTTCTTCGCCTTTGTCGTCCTTGTCCTCAAATCCCTTGAGATCAAGATCCACGTGGCACTCATAGATAGTCAGGCGGTCATCATTGATGTCGCTGAAGCCAGTCTCTTTGTCCTTGGCTTTCTGGATGTCATCAGTTGTCTTAGTCGGATCAGGCAACTCGATATCTCTGTAGAAGCCCGCTTGTTGCAGCTTCAGCACCTCGTTCTTGGTTTTACGCATCACATGGGTGAGGCGGTAGCAAGTGTCTAGGTCAGACGTACCATATGGCAGAAGTATGTCCTCTGCGGGAATAAAGATCGAAACCTGACGCCCCAGTGATGGGTCGTAGTACACTTTCTTGAACGCAGAACCCGTGGCCGGGAGGCTCCATAGCATCCGCTCGTGTTCTGGCCTGAACTCCCGCATGACTTCGGTGAGTTCATAGTTCATGTCATCCTCGACACGAACAGCGGCTTCTTTCTTCTCTGGCGTCTCCTTGCCGAGAATCTTTGTGCGTACTGGCCCTGATGCAGGGAACGTCTCGGTGATGGTCTCTGACTGGAACCGGATCACCGCCTCAGTAATCATGGGGTGGAACACGCCACAAGCACCATTCCAAGGTTCGGTACGTTCCTCGTATTGCAAACCTAGCAGTTTCAGACCCTCGGTGTAGGCTTTTTCCCAGTCCTTGCGTGAAGCCTTGTCGTTATCTATGTCATCAACGAGGTCTCCAGCCATCTCAGACATGGCCCCCTCATCCATTTCCTCGGCTAGATTCTCATCAAAGCTCTCGTCTTCTTCGCCTTTTTCGATGGAGAGTTCCAGATCCCCAGCGCGGATGTTCACTTCTTCGGGGTCAATGATCTCGATCTCAATGGGCTCTTGCCCTTGCCCAGCATCTTCAAGGCCCAGTGGGGCTTGATACAGCCCTTTATCAATGTTGGTTGCCATATCAAGTCTTCTTAAGAGTTGCACGATTAGTGCGGGGATTGTATTTGAACGCCGTGGGCTTTTTGCCAGAGGCTGATTTTGTACTTGCTCTATCCAAAGCACGTTCTTCGGCAGTCATTGAATCGCGCTTCTTGCCAGCAGCGGTCAAGTTGCCCTTGTCATCTACGTGCCCACGCTTTTTCAGAACCTCAAGTGCGGTTTCACGCGAGCCGATCTGCGCCGACAAGCGGTCAATCAACTGATGTCTGCCCATGAACTTCTGTGTAGCCATGTTGGTTCTCAGTGCTTAGTGCCTAGTAATATGCAGCGTGACGGCGGCTCTTGAAGAACTGTACTTCTTCGGGCTCATCAGTTGGCAGTCGCAAGAACCCCCCTTGCCTAAATCTCAGCAAGGCTTGAGTGGTGGAGTCCACCAAGTCATCATTCTCTCCGCTAGGGAAGTCATTGCACTCTTCCATTACTTCCTTGGCCCACCGCCTATCAGGAGCCCAAACTATACCTGACGAAAACAGATCCGAAACAGCGTTGACCCGTGAAATTTTGTCTTGCCCCTTGCCCGGAGTGAACTCTCCTACAGGCACACCCATGCGGCGAAGCTCCTGATACAGCGCCGAGCCATTGGACTTCTTCTCCACGATAAACGCATCGGGCTCCCACTCTTTATACTCTTCCAGTACCAACTTCTTAAGCTCTGGAAACTCCATTCGCTTTTTGATAGCGTTGAGCAAGATAATGTTGAAGTTATTGACTTCTTCGTTGAAGAATACCCCCCATGTGGTGAGAGCATTATAGTCAGCACGGGTTGAAGCTTCCTGCGCTGCGTCAAGAGACATAATAATAAACTCACACTGGGGCGGATCTTCCTTGTCCCATATCCGCCACCACTCACGCTTGAGTAGTGCACCCTCTTCAGATACTGGATTTTGCATATACTGGGCTTGCCAGTACCGGGGATCCATTGCCGCTTTTTTAGCTAAAAGCTCTTCCAAGGGCCAGAAATCAGGCCAAAGCGGTTTCTCATTCAGGATGGCAGGGAATTCAACGACTTCCCAAGGCTCTACACCATCCTCGTTGACCATCTGCTTGACGAGTTGGCCTGTTAAGTCCAACTTACTCCACCTTGTCATAACGACAATGATGGCCCCTCCCGGCATCAAACGCTGCAACGGACCTGACTGAAACCACTCCCAAGCGGGCAAAAACACATCTGCTCTGCCCTGTTTTGCATCTTGCTCAGAGTGTGGGTCATCAATAATGAACAGATCAGCACCTCGACCAGCCAGTGCACCACCCACACCAATAGCGAAGTACTCGCCATTGAAGTTCGTACCCCACCTAGAGGCAGATTTCGAGTCGGCTTGAAGCGTAACTTGAGGAAAAATGGTCTTGTAGGGGTCAGAACTGACCAAATTTCGCACTCTACGGCCAAAATTGACGGCCAGATCCGCAGTGTGCGAGGCCATGATGACCTTTTTATGCGGGTATTTGCCCAAGAACCATGCAGGAGCAAGGTAAGAGATCAATTCTGACTTACCGTGTCGTGGGGCGATGTTGACAATCACCCTTTTCTTCCTACCAGCAGCGATATCCTCGAATATCTTGGCAAGTTTGCGGTGGTGTGGGCCTACTTTATAGTCAGGATACACATTAGCAATGAAATCCAAAAAGGATTCCTTGCTTTTCGCGCAGGAATACTCAGCCTCCCATTGCTTAAGGAGATCTAGGGTACTTCTTTTCAACTCATCGGGCATCGTAGGTAATGCTGCCCGGAGTTTGGATATCTTGTCAGGAGTCAGTTGTGTCATTTTCCTCCACGACCTCAACCATCTTAACGTCGATAGTGTTCTGTTCAAGCTTAGCCAGAGTTTCGAGAAGTTCCTTCTCTACTTCCTCTATTGACTGAAGTTTGACTGTCACTTCAGTACGCTTCTTGAAAGCATCGACGCCATCAACTTCACCTAAAGCTTTCAATGCACCCAGCCGTATTTTGGCATCGGGGTGACCTGTCTCTTCGACAAGCTTATTGACTACAAATCTCTTCAGATCTGCAAGCTCTCGTACAACTTGTGTGTCGTACTGCGCTACAAGACCTGCTAGATAGGCAATGGTTTCGTTTGGGTATATGGCAAGGTCGGGGCGAATTGGGCCACTGTCAACCATCTCTGTTGCAAGTCGGCGTGCGGCATCTCGATCACCCCCATCTGGCGCGAGTGGTCGGCCAGTGAGATCGGAAAGCATTTTGATTGTCCGTGCCCGCATATCCAGTTCTTCCCGTGGGGTTAGATCTGGGTATGCCTCTTTTGCAGAGTCTGGCAGAGGGACGTTCTGCTCTATATCAGGGAATTGTGCGTCCATCTTATAAATATAGCACAGCTTTTTGAAAGGAGGTAGGAGTCCCTAGTAACGTAAACCCTAATAGAGGGGGGTGGGGGTCAGCCCTTTGTACAAAAAAACATAGATCAGTATAGAAAAACATAGGGGTGGGGGTCTTACGTAAGTATACGTCAGTAAATGATGCGATTATTTGTGTGGGTTTAAGTGGGTACAGCGCGAGGGCATGGCGGGCCAAAAAAGGGGGTGGGGGGTCGGTGGGGGTCGCCAGATCGCGGATTTGACGTATCGGACCCCCCAAAGGTTTGCCTTTTCGGATCGGATCCCCTATACATGGTTCATCGGTTGACGTATTGATTGACCGATACACAAGGAGATCATGATGATCAAGATGCTGAAGCGGGTGTGGTGTGTGTTGTTTGGGTACGTTGTTGTGGTGCAGTGGGACGCTGACTGGCAGCACACGCACTATGAGCCGAGCTTCGATGAGGCAATGAACTGTGTCAGAGCCTACCCAGTCGAGTGCATCGTGCTGGTCAAGCGGCGCGGCAGTCTGGTGCTGAAGCGAGGCCACGATGTCAAGGTCGGGTTCTTGTGGCCTCGCTGGGGTGATGATATGTACCGAGCTTGGTTTGTGTAAGAGGTAGACGCTAGACCGAGACGCTGCATGGTGCAGCGTCTCACTTAACTAAGGAGATGATGATGTGGATTGTTTCGCACCATGACATAGCTTTCTGTCAAGTGATGGGAATCACGGAGCAAGAATTTACCGATATCGAAAAAGCGAAAGAATGGATCAACATTCTCATCCGCAACAAGTGCACTTTTTCTGTGGCATATCGCCGCTAAACGACTGAGGCGCTGCATGGTGCAGCGCCTCACTTAACCAAAGGGGAACGAAGATGATTGATACAGAACTGCGGGCGATGTTGGCCCAGTATTGGATTGACGCTGACTACGATACATACTGCGAGTTCTTGGAGACGCTCCACACTTGCCCAACCCGTGAGGAAACGGAGTTCTACAAGGGGATGGATCTCGACGAGTACGAGTTCTGATGATGGGAGTGCCGCTCAGCGCGGTGCTCCCTCTGATACCAGTTATAGAGAGCGGGCGCGGTTGGCGTGTGTGCGGTGCGTCGATGCGTCTGCGGGGCACTCCTCTTTCT
>Ga0181351_1000007_pt1 | contig 61675 bp, 73 predicted proteins | sample Su13VDMM15SD_FD_170485 | JGI IMG/M metagenome (GOLD analysis project Ga0181351, IMG submission 170485) | Freshwater viral communities from Lake Michigan, USA - Su13.VD.MM15.S.D | ecosystem: Environmental > Aquatic > Freshwater > Lake | place: USA: Michigan | collected 2013-07-16 | reverse complement strand
AGGCTAAAATCTTTTACAGACCAAAGTGATGTTGTTTATTCTAAGTTACAAAAAAAATATCCGTCTTATTGTTTTACCCCAACATTAGCAACCCAACTTGTTGGGTTTTCAGATATACAAAATAAAGAAGTTGATTATAATTGGTTAATAAAATGATAACAATAGGATACAGTACTAGAAATTCTAATCCTGAATTTCAAGAATATTTAAAAAAATCTTCGGGACATCCCAAAGTTCAAATTATTGAAAAAGTTAATAATGGTGAAAAAAATCTTTCACAAGTTTATAACGAGATTATATCAGAATCTAATTTTGATATAATTGTATTATGTCATGACGATATCTATTTTGACACAAATAATTGGGTATCAAAATTAGTTAAACAATTTGATAAAAATCCTGATTATGGAATATTTGGTATGGCCGGTACAACAGAAATGCCAACAAGTGGAATGTGGTGGGAAGATAGGTCAAAGATGTATGGTATAGTAAACCATGAATCTGAAGGTAAAAAATGGGAGTCAAAATATTCTAATTCATTAGGGAATGATATTAAAGAAGTAGTTGTTGTTGATGGTGTATTTATCTCAATTAACAAACAAAAAATTAAATCAAATTTTGACGAAACAGTTAGTGGGTTTCACATGTATGATGTTAATTTTTGTTTTAAAAATTTTTTAGAGAATGTGAAAATTGGTGTTTTAACTAATATCAGATTAACACATAAATCTATTGGGATGACAAATGAAAAGTGGGAAGAAAATAGAAACTTATTTGTTGAAAAATATTCGGATTTTTTACCTAAAAAAATAAAATTTACTGAAGATAGTAAGTTAAATGTATTAATATCATGTTTATTTTTCCAAAAGTTTACAGGTTCTGAGATGTATGTTTTTGAACTTGCAAAAAATTTAGTAAACCAAAACTGTGATGTAACAATTGTTGCATCTGAAACCAACGGACCATTAGTTTTAATGGCTACTAAATTAGGGATTAAAGTTAAAAACATTAAAGAAACACCAGGTTATAAATTAGGTGACGGTCAATGGGTTGTAATGACACAGGATGGGTCTAAACCATCGGTTCCTAACAATTATTATAAAATTTCAGAGACTCATTTTGATATTATTCATTGTCAACATAAACCTATTGTTGATATTATGAATATGTTATATCCAAATGTGGATAAAATATCAACAATACATTCTGAAGTGATTGAGTTAGAAAATCCTGTAAAACATGATAGTATTAAAGGATATATTGCAATACGTCCCGAAATTAAAGAATATATGATTAATAACTTTAATATATCTAAAGACATGATTGATGTTATTTACAACCCAATAGATGAAACAAAATTCTATAATAAAAATTTAAAATCTGAAAATTACATACTCTTTGTTGGGTCTATTGATTATTTAAGAGAAAATACAATAAAGGATTTAGTAAGATATTCTAAAGAACAAGGAAAAAAACTTTGGTTAGTCGGTGAAAATAAATCAAATTACCTTCAAAACCTTTTACAGGATTCTCATGTTAGACATTTTGGTCCAACATTGGAAGTTGACAAATACATACATAAATGTTCAGAAACTGCAGGAATACTTTTAGGTAGAACAACTATTGAAGGGTGGATGTGTGGAAAAAAAGGATGGATATATACAGTAGATAATACTGGTAATATAGTTAGTAAAGAATTATTTGATATACCTGAAGACATTAATAAATTTAAATCTTCAAGTATATCCAAAGAAATAAAAAATGAATATATTAAATTATTAAATTTATGATAATTTTAACAACAACATATAATTGTGAAAAATACGTAGAAAGATGTTTATATAGTATAATGAGTCAATCATATAAAGATTTTAAATGTTTTATTACAGATGATTTATCTACAGATTCAACTACAGATATTATTGAAGAAATAATTAAAACCGACAATCGATTTATTTTAATAAAAAATAAAGAAAAAATGTATCAACCAGGGAATTATGACCAAATAATTCGTGGTTTAAATATTAACGACAACGAAATATGTGTTGAGGTTGATGGTGATGATTGGTTACCTAACTCAAATGTTTTTTTATTTATTAATAATGTTTATAAAGATGAAAACGTTTGGATGACAAGTGGTTCATTCAAATACCATGATGGTAGACCAGGATTTGCTAATCCACCTAAAAACTTTACAAATGTAAGAAAACAAACTTTTACATTATCACATATGAGAACGTGGAAGTCGTGGTTATGGAAAAAAATTAAAGAAGAAGATTTAAAAGACGATATTGGAAATTATTGGAGTGTCGCGGGTGACTTATCATTTATGTTTCCGATGTTAGAAATGTCAGGTGAAAATCATTTTAAATATATCTCAGATGTCTTATATACATACAATGAGTCAAATCCTTTAAATGACCATAAAGTTAATATGTCTTTAGTAAATAACACAGTTATTAATATTAGAAATAAAAAACCATACCAAATATTAAATGATAGAGTATAATTTATTTGTAACATCTTTTTTAATGGGAGGTTTAGGAAATCAAATGTTTCAAATCTCCCATGCCGTTTGTCAAGGATGGAAGAATAACGTTCCCGCATTATTTAAATCAGTAGCATATACTCCTATGCAATCAAATCAACCCACAAAATATGTAGACAATATATTTCGTAACATAACTTTTTTAAATTTTACTTCCCAAACCAAAAGGATTAATACCCCTTGGGAATATGTTGATTTGAATTTTGATTTGGAATCTCCAATAGAATTTTATGGATATTTTCAGAGTAGTAAAAATTTTTATGGATTTGGAGATAGACTGTCTGAATTATTTCAACCAACAAATAAATTTATTGAAAAAATTTACAGAGATTTTCCTGAAATAAAAAAAGAAAATACAATATCAATTCATATAAGAAGAGGAGATTATTTAACAATTAATTCAGTATTACCTGTAATAGGTAAAAGTTACATTGATGAATGTTTAAATAAAATAGGTAACTACGACCACATTTTTATTTTTTCAGATGATGTTAATTGGTCTAAAGAAAATTTAATTTACGAGAACTCAACAATTGTTGATTCTTTGGAGGACTACGAAGATTTATGGTTTATCTCTTTATGTAAAATTAATATTATGTCAAATTCATCTTTTTCGTGGTGGGGAACATTTTTAAACAAAAATGAAAATAAAAAAACTTATGTCCCATCAATTTGGTTTGGGCCAAATGGAGAAAGAAATTATTCTGACATATATGAGGATAATTGGATTAAAATAAAAGTTAATTATAAAAATGGAGAATTAGTATGTTATTAGATTTTAAAAATTTAGTTAAAAAATACAATATGAAAATAACTGGAGTTATACATATTGGAGCTCATTATGGGCAAGAACATTCGTTATATGAGTCAGAAAATATAACTAACATAGTTTATTTTGAACCTTTGACTAAAAATTACAAAGTTTTAAAAGAAAATGTGGGAGAAAAATCAGTCATTTTTAACTGTGCTCTTGGAAATGAGACTAAAAAAGTTATGATGAATGTTGAATCCGCAAACCAAGGTATGTCCTCGTCAATATTAAAACCTAAACTCCACGTTAATCAATATCCACATATTGTTTTTAATGATACTGAGGAAGTTGATATGAAAAAACTTGATGAAATTGATTTTGACTTTTCAAAATTTAATTTAATTAATATTGATGTTCAAGGATATGAATTAGAGGTGTTTAAAGGTTCAATTGAAAAATTAAATAATGTTGACTATATAATATCCGAAATAAATAGGGATGAAGTTTACGAGAATTGTGCTAAAGTAGACGAGATAGATAATTTTTTAAATCAGTTTGGATTTAAAAGGGTTGAAACTAATTGGGCCGGACACACTTGGGGGGATGCATTATACATAAAAAATAAAAATTAAAAAATGAATAAGTTAATAATAGAAGACTCATGTTTCAATCATTCAACTTCTTCAAGTTGGTATCATAAACCAGAAAAATTTGAATGGGATAGGAATACTAATCAAGAATTTGAGGAGATAGTTACTACAAATTTACATAGTGTTGGTAATTACCCTAATAAAAAAGTTTATGGGTGGATTATTGAACCTCCCGATATCGGGGGAGGAGCTTATGATTTTGCTAAAAATAACTATGAAAAATTTGAAAAAGTTTTTACATATAATAAAGAGTTATTAGAAATTTCAGAAAAATTTGAGTTCTTACCAATTGGTGGGTGTTGGATTAATGAACACGAACAAAAAATATATGATAAAAACAAACTAGTTTGCACAATAAATTCTTCTAAAAAGATAACTGAGGGACATAGATTTAGACATGAAGTGATTTCACAGATAGAAGGAGTTGATTTATTTGGAAATGGGTATAATTTTATAGAAAATAAAATTGATGTCTTAAAAGACTATATGTTTTGTATAGTAATTGAAAATCAAAAGATGGATTATCTTTTTACTGAAAAAATTATTGATTGTTTTATAACAGGAACAATACCAATTTATTGGGGATGTCCGTCAATTAATAAATTTTTTAATAAGGAAGGTTTTTTTACTTTTAATACGATAGATGAACTTAAAAAAATTTTATCAGAGATAAATGAGGAAGTATATCAAAATAAAATTCAACATATTAAAGAAAATTTTGAATTATCTAAAAAATATAGAGTTTCAGATAATTTAATTTTTGAAAAAATAAAAAATGAAAAATAAATTAATTAAAAGAATTATTGAAGTTTGTCATAATTCTAATGAGGGTCACATACCTAGCTCATTATCTATACTAGATATTTTATTGGTTTTATATAAAAATTTTATATTGGAAAATAAAAATCATTTTATTTTAAGTAAAGGTCATGCTTCTTTAGGATTATATTCTGTTTTGGAATATTTTAATTTATTAGAAGAGTCCTTGGACAATTTTTGTAAATTTGATAGTAAGCTAGGTGGACATCCGTCAAATAAAATTAAAAACGTAGAGTCTTCTACTGGCTCATTAGGGCATGGTTTACCTATAGCGGTTGGAATGGCTTTAGGTGAAAAAATTAATAAATCTAACAAAAAAGTTTATGTTATTATTGGCGACGGAGAATCTAATGAAGGGACCGTTTGGGAATCAGCTTTATTGGCTTCAAATCATAAATTAAATAACCTATATTGTATTTTAGACTATAACCATTCAAATGACAGAGCTTTAATTATTGGAGATATGAAGAAAAAATTAGAGTCTTTTGGTTGGGAATGTGTTGAAATAGATGGTCACAATCATGAAAAAATTTTTAATTCATTGACTATTGAATCCGATAAACCTATTTTTATAATAGCAAACACAATAAAGGGTAAGGGATGTGACATAATGGAAAATAATCCTGAGTGGCATCACAAAATACCAAACAAAGAAGAATATTTAAAAATTATTAATAATCTTAGTATTGATGAGGAAACAATTAGTTAAGACAGTTGGTGATATATTAGATTTAAATACAAAAACTACTTTACTGTTAGGTGATATTGGTGTTTTTGGATTTAGAAAATCTTTTGAGTCTCATCCCGATAGAGTTTTTAACATTGGTATCTTGGAACAAAGCACTATAAGTTTGGCATCAGGAATGTCATCAATTGGACTAATACCTATTGTCCACACTATTGCGCCATTTTTAGTTGAAAGGTCTTTAGAACAATTAAAAATTGATTTTGGATATCAATCACTAAATGGTAATTTTATAACAATAGGTAATTCGTATGATTATTCGGCATTAGGACCTACTCACCATTGTCCCGGAGATGTTCAACAACTACTAACAATTCCAAATATGGAGATAATTGTACCAGGTTGTTCTTATGAGTTTGATTTACTATTTAAACAAACTTATAATAATGGAAATCCAACTTATTTCAGGCTTAGTGAGTATGAAAATGATGTTAAATATGACGTTAGGTTCGGAAAGGCTTTAAAAATTAAAGAGGGGACTAAAGCAACTGTAATTTGTATTGGTAATTTACTACAAACTGTATTAGAAGTTTGTCAAGATTTAGATGTTACTTTATTATACTATACAACTATTAATCCGTTTGATTTTGATACATTAATTGAAAATTTTAATGAAAAAATAATAATTTTTGAACCATATTACGAAGGAGCTCTAAATTATAAAATATCTAAAAGTTTAAATAATAAAAAGTATAATATCACTAATGTTGGAGTTCCTCATGTTTTTTTAACAAATTATGGGACTAAAAAAGAACATGATAAAAATTTAGGATTAGATAAAATTGGTATAAAAAAAATATTTGAAGAATGTCTATAATTGGAATAGAAACTAAAGAAATTGTAAATAAAATTAAATTTGACGATTTAAAAAATAGTAAAATTTTAATCACCGGAGCATCAGGGTTAATTGGTATATATTTAATATCTTGTCTAAAACATCTTATTAAAACGCACAACTTAGAAATTTACACATGGGTTAAAAACGATATAGACCCATCACAATCAGAATTTTTTAATGGATGTAAATTAATTAAAGGTGATATTTGCGACGAAAAATATTTTAATGATTTACCAAATTTTGATTTAATTATTCACTCTGCGGGTTATGGACAACCTGGTAAATTTTTAGAAGATAAAATAAAAACAATTTCCCTTAATACTTTATCTACTATAAAATTATTCCAAAAACTAAATAAAAAAGGTAAATTTTTATTTGTTAGTACTAGTGAATTATATAGTGGTATTGAAAGTGAGAATATAAAAGAAGAGCAAATAGGGACAACAAATACTAATCATCCTAGGTCATGTTATATTGAGGGTAAAAGATGTGGGGAATCCATTTGTAATTCGTATTACGAACAAGGTTATGATGTTAAAATTTTAAGGTTAAGTTTAGCATATGGCCCCGGAACTAAAATTGACGATAAGAGAGTTTTAAACTCTTTAATTGAAAAAGGTCTAAAAAATGACTATATTGAATTGATGGACCAAGGAGATGCAATTAGAACTTATTGTTATATAACTGACGTAATAGAAATGTTTTGGAATATAATACTTTTTGGAAAAAAAGTTACATATAATGTAGGAGGTAATAGTAAAACTACCATATTAAATTTGGCAAAAATAATTGGTGAAAAACTAAATAAAGAAGTAATTTTACCAAAAAAAACAGTTACTTTAGAAGGTAATCCAAAAATAGTAAATATTAGTATAGAATCATACGTTAATGAGTTTGGTAAACCTAATTTCATTAGCTTAGATGAAGGAATAAAAAAAACAATTAATTGGCAAAAAAAAATTTATGAAAAAAATTACGTATCATGATTTAGAAAGTATCCTTGGGTTTGAAATTGATGACATGACTAAAAATCAAATAATTAATTTTGATTTAACTTATAGAAATGTAACTGATGAAGAAAGAGATAATTATATTTTAAGTGTAATTAATGTGTTGACAAATGACATAGTGGTGTCAGGAAAACACAGAATCCAAGAATGGGAGAATGGTTGGGGTGAAAACTTAAACATTTTTAAAGAAACGGGTAATATTGAAGATTTAATCCCAAAATACCATGGAAAGAATAGAATTGTAAGATGGATGGGTGATGTAATAATGCCTATTACAGAAAATTTTGATTATAAAATACATATATGTTTTGTTGACGCAATATTAAGACATTATATTAATAATTATGATAATGTTTTTGAGTTGGGGTGTGGTCCCGCTTACCATTTAATAAGGCAAAAAAAATATAAAGAACAATTAAATCTATTTGGTTCTGATTGGGCTAAATCTTCACAGGAAATAATCTCTGAAATAAATAAAGTTTTAGGTTATAATATTAAAGGTTTTAATCTGAACTTTTTTGAGCCAGAAACAAATTTAGATATGGGTAAAAATTCTTTGGTCTACACTGTTGCCGCCTTAGAACAAATAGGACCAAATTTTGAAAATTTTATAAATTTTATCATAGAGAAAAAACCAGAAATTTGTATTCACTTAGAACCAATTGATGAACTATTAGACGAAAATAAATTAATTGACAACCTCTCAATTAAGTATTTTAGAAAGAGAAATTATCTGAAAAATTTCTTACCTCATCTTGAAAATTTAGAAAAAAATGGTAAAATTGAGATAATAAAAAAACAAAGAATTTTTAGTGGGAGTTACTTTATTGAGGGTCACTCATTAATTATTTGGAAACCTATTTAAATAATAATAATATGAATATTTTAATAACTGGTGGGGCGGGGTATAAAGGGATTTTACTCACTGAAAGACTTTTAAATATAGGTCATAAAGTGACTATATTAGATAATTTCATGTATGGATATGAAAGCGTTCTACATCTAATCAAAAACAAAAATTTACAAATATTAAAACTTGATATTAGAAACATTACCCAATCTTTAGTTAAAAATTATGATGTAATTTACCATTTGGCTGGTATAAGTGGTATGCCGGCATGTGCGTCAAACCCTAGTTCGGCTGAAAGTATAAACGTCGGAGCAACTAAAAGCTTAGTAAATTTTAAATCTAAAGAACAAATTTTAATAAACGCTTCAACAACATCATTGTATGGTAATTTTAATGGGGAGATTGCTTTTGAGAATAGTGAAATATTACCAGTTAGCATTTATGGAAAAACAAAATATGAAGCAGAAAAAATAGTACAGGATAATGAAAATTCTACATCTTTGAGATTTGCAACAGTATTTGGAGTTAGTCCTAAAATGAGAAATGATTTAATGGTTAATGATTTTGTGTATAAATCAATAACTGAAAGAAATATTGTTGTATTTTGCGGACATTCAAAAAGAACATTTATACATATTGATGATGTAATTGATTCTTATATTTTTACATTAGACAATTTTGAAAAAACAAAAAATCAAGTTTTTAATGTAGGTGATTTAAAATTGAATTTTTCTAAGGTAGATATAGCAAATAGTATAAAAAAACACGTAGATTTTGAACTAATTGACTCAAGTTTACCTGATTTAGACTCAAGAAATTTCCAAGTTTCATTTGAAAAGATTAATAACTTAGGTTTTAGGACAAAATTTACATTGGATGATGGTATTTTTGATTTAAAAAATTTATATAATTTTTATAGATATAATTTACCTTATAATATTATATAATATAATTTATTTTTATGGAAAATTTTAGAGAACTTGTTGGCGGGGGATACTATGACTCTAACCCAAATGTACCTAATGCTCAGTGGGGAATTTTGGAAGAACTATACGATAATTTCATTAAGGATAACGATAAATCAGAACGTATACCAAAGAAAATTCACCAAATATGGATTGGTAATCTACCTGAAAGACAAGAAAAATTAATACCGGCTATAATTAAAAATCATCCTGGTTGGGAATATAAATTATGGACTAATGAGGATTTAGAAAATTTACCGATGGTAAATAGAGATTTGTATAATTCTTTGGGTAACTTAGGGGCTAAATCGGATATTGCAAGATATGAGATTTTATTTAGAGAAGGTGGAATTTATTTGGATAGTGATTTTTTTATGGTGAAAAATTTTAATTCTCTAATACACAATGATTTTTTTACAGGTGTTGGTCAATCAAATGAACCAATGGTCTTTAACGGGTTAATAGGGTCTTCTAAAAATCATAGATTAATTGGCATAATATTAGATGAACTTAAAAAAAATTGGGACGGAAATACTAATTTAAGTATTGAGGGTATAATGCATTTTTGCGGTCCTTACTTTTTCTCTAAATTATTTTTTGATTATATAAAAAATGAGAAAAATGAAAAAATTGTAGTTCTACCTACTCCTTATTTTTACTCATTACCAGCAACTGAAAGGTTTAATTTTCAATCAGGAATTGATGGGAAGGAGGAATTTATCAAATCATTTGCAACCGATAATACAATATGTACCCATCTATGGTTCACCTCATGGCAATAAACTATATTAGGGGTGAATACTTTAAGTCACTTGCAAACAATTTAAATATATTTTATTGTGACATTCATGATGCTGTAGAATTTTTTAAAAACCCACCAAAAAATAAATTTATTCTTATCACACATAACAGTGATGGTAAAGTAACAAAAACCCCAAAAAGATTTAATTCTGGTAGTAGTAATGATGCCAACTTAAATGATATTACAATTCCCAATAACTTAATTAAATGGTATAGTCAAAATGTTGAAATTGAACATGAAAAAATAGAATCGATACCAATCGGGCTTGAAAATGGTCAATGGTTTAGAGACATTAACAAAGAATATAAAATTGACCAAACCAGAAAAAAAAATAAAGAAATAAAAAATTTACTTTATGTTTGTTATAACATAAATACAAATCCCGCTGAAAGAGAGGAACCTTATTTGTTGTTTAGGGATTCTAGTTGGGCAACCGTTGAGGGTGGAGTTAATGGTCATAATTTTGATAATTATCTTAGTAATATACATTCACATCATTTTGTTATATGTCCTGAAGGTAATGGAACTGATACTCACCGTACATGGGAAACATTGTATGTCGGGTCTATTCCAATAGAAAAAAGAAATTTAAACAATAAATTTTATGAAGATTTACCTATATGTTTTGTAGACAAATGGTCAGAAATTACTGAAGAATTTTTAAATAAAGAATATAATAGAATTAAATCAAATAACTGGAATTTAGAAAAATTAAATTTTACATTTTGGAAAAATAAAATAGAAAAAAACTACATATGAAAATTAAATTTGTGGCTTATTGGAATTCAGACTATAACATTTATAGTATAATTAATGATATTTGGAACGTGACAGGTGAATATAATGACATATTAACTTATGGTAATGATTATACTCACTTAGTAGTTTTGAACAGTGCGAGTATTCCTAATGTACCTAAAGAAAATTTATTTAGTATAATTTTAGAACCTCATTGGTCACCTAATTTTGATAGAAGTTTATTTGACAGGTGTAATAAAGTAATTTCTTATCAACCCGACGTATATGGTAGAGATAATATATTTTTTTCTCCTCTTATTGGGACACATAGATTATATAATACTGACCACATTGGTGAAATAATCCATAACCCTGATACTACTAAAAATATATTAAACTCAAATTTTGAGAAGACAAAAAAACTTTCTATAATAATAAATTACCATAGTGAGGCCGACAATATAAAACAAACTCATGATATTACAAGATATAAAGAAAGACAGAATTTAGTGTTTAAACTTTTAGAAAGTAATATTGATTTTGATATGTATGGGTTTAATTGGAATAAATTAGGTATTACTGACAGTAGATACAAAGGTCCTATTAATAACAAAATTTTTGGAATTAAGGATTATGAATATACTCTTTCTTTAGAAAACTCTTCAATAAGAGGAAATATAACTGAAAAAATAATTGATGGTATTTTGTGTAAAACAATCCCCATTTATAATGGTCACGAATCTATATTTGAATTTTATCCTAATTCTTGTGAATATATAAATTATGACGGTAACGAGATTGAAAGGATTAAATCTATAATTTATGGCGAAAAAAAACAATACGATTTTGATGGTACAATTAACAGGTATCTTAACTTATATAACCCAATAAAAATAATTAAAAATTTAATACAAAATGGTAAATAAAATTTATGTTTTAAATCATTCTGATTTTACAAATAGAAGACAGTTTATAGAAGACAAATTACAAACTCAACAGATTGAATATGAATTAGTCCAAGCTCACCACCCAAACGAAATAGACTACGATAAAGAAATGATAGGATGGGAAAATTTTGAGGATATTGAAATATTGGGGACTTATGCAAATTATCAAAATTTTTCTAAAAAAATAAACATAGGTAGTTTAAGTTTAATTTTAAAACATATTTGGTGTTATAAAAATCAAATAGAAAACAATTATGAAAATATTTTAATTCTTGAGGATGACGCCGATATACCTAAAAATTTTATTGAATACTTGAATAATAATATGTCTGAATTTAATCAGTTAAAAGAAAAATTTGGAGTTGGGATGATGATGCTAGGTAAAACCCATGAAATTTTTACAGCTATTAGTCATGAGGGATTTAATCATACTTTTTATAACCCAAATCAAAAAACTAGATGTACTCACGCATATGTTACCAATATTGAAACTTCAAAAAAATTGTTAAATGGGTTTAATAATTATAATTTACCAATAGACTTTAAACTAAATGAAATTATACAAATTGAAGATATAAAAGTTTCTTGGTCTGAACCATCAATTAATCAAAAAATAAATTTTTAAATTTATGACTTATACTATCTCACCAGTAGTTAAACCATTTGTTGCTGACGCTCCTTATTTTATTAAAATTTTTAATCATTTAAAAAATATTTTAAGTGATGATTATCATTTTATTTTAGCAAGAGCTAATAATAAAGAAGAGAAATTACTATTAAAAAATTGTATAGATAATACAAAAAAAAATATATTAATTTTGCTTTCTGATGAATTTGGTATTATTCCTCCTTTTTTAGATGAATTTTTATTTGTTTTTAGAACCTATTCTAATAAAAAATTACATGATAACAAAAAAATTTTTTCAGTTCCGTGTGGGTTTTCTTTAGGATATGATGGTTATTTTGGTAATTCTGATTGGAGATATGAAGACTGCGAAAAACCTAAAAAACCACTTAATGAGAGAACGTACGATTTTTTTTATTCTGGACAAATTTCAAACAATAGATTAAAATGTATAGAATCATTAAATACTTTAAAAAATAAGTTTAACTCAATTGTAAATGTAACAGATGGGTTTGCTAAAGGTTATAAATTGGAGGAATATTATGAGTTAATGTCAAATTCAAAAATATCAATTGTACCCGATGGGGCGGCCGTCCCCGAATCGTTTAGATATTTCGAATCCTTTGAAAATAATTGCATAGTTATTACCACTTATCCAAATAAAGATGAAATTTTTAATAATTGGTTCTACGAAGATTCTCCTGCAATTTTTCTAAACGATTGGACGGAGTTAACCGAAGACCTAATAAAAAATTTATTAACTGAACCAAGTTTAAAATTTTATGAAGAAAAAAATAGAAATTATTTTAAGAACAAGATATCTACTAACGCAATCTCTAAATTTATTTTAAAAACAATACAAGAAAATGAAAATACTATTTGAAAGTAGTATGATATCCTGTCAAGGAACATCTGTCGCTGTGAATGATTATGCTCATTTTAATCAAGAAATATTAGGTAACGAATCTATAATTTTATCTAAATCTCAAAATTACTTATCAAGGGTAGGTAATTTTAATCATGACCCGGTCGCTTTAGATTTTTTTAAAAAAAAATATAATGTATTTTTTTACGACAGTTGGGGGGAGGCTGAAAAAATAATAGAATCTGTTTCTCCTGATTTATTTTATACACTAAAAGGAGGGGGGAGGGATGAAATTATAACACAAAACACAAAATCATGTGTTCATGCGATATTTAGAGGTTTAGAACCTCATGGTAATAAAAATGCATTTATTTCAGAATGGTTATCAAAAAATTTTCTTGATGGAAAATATCCATTTGTTCCGCATATTGTTGACCTACCAAAAATTGATGATGATTTAAGAAAAGAACTTAACATACCAAAAAATGCAATAGTTTTTGGCAGACACGGAAGTAAAACAACTTTTAATATTCCTTTTGTTTTTGATGTCATAAATAAAATTGTAAATGAAAGGAATGACATTTATTTTCTTTTTTTAAACACTGATAATTCTTGTGAAAATTTTAGAAATTATCGACTAATTAACCACACAAGAATAATTAACTTACCTGTAACATTTGATAATAAATATAAAACAAAATTTATTAATACTTGTGACGTTATGTTACACGCAAGAGTTAATGGAGAAAGTTTTGGATTGTCAATTGCGGAGTTCTCAATAAGAAATAAACCAATAATAACTTGGACAGGGCTAAACCATAATCAATACTTTCCTTGGGGGTTTGATTTTGCACATATTGAGATATTGGGGGATACCGCATTTTATTTTAATGACTATAATGATTTATATGAAATTTTAAACAATTTTACTCCAGATTATAATAGAAATTGGGATGTATATAGCAAATTTTATAATCCAAATACAGTTATGGAGAAGTTTAAAAAAGTTTTTATCGATTAAGTTTATTTACTATAAACTATTATTTTTATATAATTAAAAAATGAGTGTAAGTATAAAATACAAAGGAAGATGTGGGAATAATATTTTTCAATACGTCACCGCAAAAATTTTCGCAGAAAAAAATAATTTATCAATTTCAACCCCATTGAATTGTGAAATTTTGGAATTAAAAAAAAATTCAGAAGTTTATAATAATAAAAATAAAACTATTTATATAACTAATAATAGTTTTACAGATGATGAAATCCCTTTTAGCGGGGAGGACTGTGAATACATTTTTGATGATTATTTTCAAAATTGTAGGTATATTAATAAAAATGCTGAAATAGTAAAAAATTTTTTTGTATTACCCGAATTTGAAAAAAATACACAGGACATTGTACTTTCAGTAAGATTAGACGACAAAGTACATTCAGATAATTTATCTGACCCTGAGAATTGGGATAGGGCTGAGATAATACATCCTAACTACTATAAAAAAATTTTAGAATCTGAAAAATTTAATAAAGTTTATATTGTGGTAGATAAAATTAAATATGAATGGGAAAAAAAATATATGTCAAATTTTGACGAATTCAACCCAATTATAGTTAGTCAGACGCCATATGAAGATTTTCATTTTATGAGAAAATTTAATAAAATTGTAACTTCAACTAGCACTTACTCATATTGGGCGGCGTTTTTAAGTGAAGCTGAAAAAATATATACGTTTCAAAATGCCGGTTTTTTTGGGAGGCCAATGAGGTCTCACGGTTCACATGTAGTAGATTTATGGGATATAAAAAATCAATCAATAACAATAAATGAAAAATTTTATTTTGGGGAATGAGAAACAATTATTATAATAAAAATTTTGGGGAATTAAAATTGACCTTTGACGGTTTTGATACAATAGACGAGTTCTATTCCCAAGCAGGTCAAGATATTTTTACTATTTGTGTTTTAAATGGCAAAAGAAATGGTAAGTTTTTGGACATTGGTGCGTCCGACCCTAAAATAATTAATAATACTTATTTATTAGAAACTTTATTTGGATGGTCAGGAACTCAAATAGAGATAGACAATAATTTGGCAAATAAATGTAGACAAGAAAGAAACACAAATGTAATTTGTAATGACGCAACAAAAGTTGATTATAATGAACTTTATTTATCTATAGGAGAAATTGATTATCTTTCTTTAGATATTGATGGACCTCCTACTTTAGAGGTTCTTGAAAAAATACCTTTTGACAAATTTAAAATTAAAGTAATCACATTTGAACATGACTCATATAAAGAAGGGGACCATTTAAAAAATGAATCAAGAAGAATACTTGGGGATAACGGATATTATAGAATATGTAGTGATGTTGCAAATGACAATAATGTTTATGAAGATTGGTACGTAAATCTAAAATTAGTAAATGTGGAAAGATTAAAAGTTTTAGAATCAAATAATAAAAATTGGAACGAAATTTTGTTTTAAAATGAAAAAAGTATTGGTTTTAGGTGGTGGAGGGTTTATAGGTGGTCATATTGCAAAAAAATTAAAGGAATCCGGTAACTTTGTAAGGATTTGCGATATTAAAAATCATGAATATTTAAGTCACGATGATATCTGTGACGAATTTTATTTGGGGGATTTGAAGGATACAAATGTAGTTAAAAATGTAATTAGTGGTGATATTGATGAGGTTTATCAGTTAGCCGCCGATATGGGTGGTGCGGGATATATTTTTACAGGTGAGAATGATGCCGATGTAATGTATAATTCATCCATGATTAATTTGAATGTGTTAAATGAATGTATAAAAAAAAGTATAAAGAAAATATTTTATTCTTCTTCGGCTTGTATATATCCTGAACACAATCAGACAGACCCTAATAATCCTAATTGTGAAGAGTCTTCGGCATATCCTGCAAATCCTGATTCTGAATATGGATGGGAAAAATTATTTTCAGAAAGATTATATCTCTCATTCCAAAGAAATTATGGTATAGATGTAAAGATTGCAAGATTTCATAATATTTTTGGACCTTATGGGACTTGGACCGGAGGTAAAGAAAAATCTCCAGCCGCTCTGTGTAGAAAAATTGCGGAGGCTAAAGATTTTGATAAAATAGAGGTTTGGGGTGATGGTAAACAAACTAGGTCATTTTTATATATTGACGAATGTGTTGATGCCGTATTAAAATTCATGAGACAAGATTCATTTACTGGACCTGTTAATATTGGTTCAGAAGAAATGATTTCAATTAACGATTTTGCAAAAATGGCGATTGAAATATCAAAAAAATCAATTACTATTAAAAATATATATGGTGAAGAATTTATTCAAAAATATGGACATAAATGCCCAATTGGTGTTATGGGTAGAAAATCTGATAATTCTTTATATAAAGAAAAAATTGGATGGTCGGTATCTGAGCCATTAATTAATGGAATGAAAAAAACTTATAGTTGGATTAAAACTATGGTAGAAAATGAAAAATAAAATTGCATTAATTACAGGTATTAACGGTCAGGATGGCTCCTATTTATCAGAATTTTTATTAGGTAAAGGATATGAAGTCCATGGAACATTAAAAAGAAATTCAGTTGCGGAAAATCAAACATCAAGATTAGATAATGTTTATGATAGAGTTAAATTACATTATGCAGATTTAACTGATATGTCATCATTAATTAACGTAATACAAAAGGTAATGCCCGATGAAATTTATAATTTAGCAGCGCAGTCACACGTTAGAATTTCTTTTGACCAGCCAATATATACATCCCAAGTCACGGGTATTGGGACTCTAAATCTATTAGAGTCGGTCAAACTAATTAAACCTGACACTAAAATTTACCAAGCGTCATCATCTGAAATGTTCGGTAATTCAATTGATTCTGACGGGTACCAAAGAGAAACAACACCTCTTAATCCTGTTTCACCATATGGATGTGCCAAAGTATTTAGTTATAACATTTGTCGTAACTACAGAAACTCTTACGGAATGTTTATTTCCAATGGTATTTTATTCAACCACGAATCACCAAGAAGAGGAACAAACTTTGTAACCAATAAAGTCTGTAAAGAAGCGGTTAAGATTAAATTAGGACTATCTAATGGACTAAAATTGGGTAATCTTGAGGCAACCCGAGATTGGGGACATGCTAAAGATTATGTAAGAGCAATGTGGGGAATTTTACAATTAGAAAATCCTGACGATTTTGTTTGTTCAACAGGGATATCTCATTCAGTCGGTGAACTTTGTAATTATGTGTTTACATCCTTAGAATTAGATTATAAAAAATACGTTACCCAAGATGAAAAGTTCCTAAGACCTGAAGAATTAGATAATCTAAAAGGAGACTCTTCAAAATTGATAAATAAAACTGGATGGACACACGATTACACATTTGAATCTATGTTAGATGAAATGGTTAATTATTGGTTAGTATATTACAGTGACGGAAATGTTGAATGATTCCACATTTGAAACGATGTTAGATGAAATGATTGACTACTGGTTGGATTATTATACAATTAAATAATGACAAGAAAAAAAACAATTAGCAAAGACACTCAGTATATCCCTACTGAAGCTAAACCAAAAATGTCTAAAAAAGACCAAATTAGTGTTATGATTAAAAAGAGTAAGGATAAATTCTTAACTCAAAGTCAAAGAGAGTATTACGATAAATTAGTTAAAAATCAAATTACAATTTGTTCAGGTCCGGCAGGTGTTGGTAAAAGTTTTATCGCAATGAAAGCGGCTGTTGATTTATTATCTGACCACACATCACCTTACGAAAAAATTATCATTGTTAGACCGGCAGTCGAAGCTGAAGAAAAACTTGGTTCATTACCTGGTAATGTTGAGGAGAAGTTAGACCCTTATATTTTTCCATCTTACTATCTATTAAATAAGATTATAGGTAAAGAAGCAAGAGAGAAATTAAAACAAATGGAGGTTATTGAAGTATTTGCGTTAGCTTACATGAGAGGGATGAATATTGATAATTCTATTTTAATATTTGAGGAAGCTCAAAATGCCACACCAAAACAAATGAAATTATTGTTAACCCGTATTGGTACTGATAGTAAATTTTTCATATCAGGTGATTTGGAACAAACTGACAGATATAAAGATAAAAAACATTCAGGTTTGTGGGACGCGATTGAGAAATTTAAAAATATTTCTGAGATTGGTGTTCATGAGTTTGGAGATGGTGATGTTGTTAGAAATCCATTAATTACTGAAATGTTAAAAAGATATGAAGATAGGAATTGATATTAATGGTGTTTTAAGAGATACTATAGGTAAGTTTAAAACTACTTATGAAAAATTTTTAATAGATAATAATTTAGAAAATTCTGAATCTGAAAATCCGTTTGAATATAAAGTTAGTGAACCAATTGATTCATTAGATTTAACAAATCACTTTTCATTTCAATCAAAAGAAGAATTTTTTAGTTTTTTATATGAAGAGTTTCCTATGGAAATTTTTGGACATTCACCATCAACTGAGTTATCATCATTTAATGATTTAAATGATTTATATATTAATCTAAGAGATAAAGTTGATTTTATTATTATATCAGATGAAATATCAAAATCAAAACCTGCAACTTTATTTTTCTTATCAAAATTTGGTTGTCTTATCGAAAGAATATTTTTTTATAATGATATAACAAAAAATAAACTATTAGATGAATTAGATTTAATAGTTACTTCTAACCCTGATATTATTATTAATTACAAAGATAAAGTTGTTAAATATGATACATCTTATAATAATAAACTTAATTCTGAAGTTTCAATAACAAAACTAAAAGAATTAGAATCAATAATTACTGAAAAACTATAATGTTACCCATTTTAAATGAAAATTATTATATTGATTTAGAAGAAATTAATTCTTTAATCAATATTGAGCCGACTGAACCAATATCTGGTGAAACAGGCCAACATATTAGTGTTGTTCAGTACGAACTTATTAAAATAATGATAGAAGTCATTATGAGCGAGCAAGAAGAGATTGATGAGAAATTGGGTACCAAATCTCAATTATCAATCCCATTCAAATTGGCATTTAATACACTATTAAATAATAAAACTATAAAAAAATACTAAAATATGGAAGATAGAATTTTAAAGGTTGAAGAATCAATCTCAAACCTAAAAGACAAAAAAAATAAAATATATTTTTTTGTACAAGACACTAAAGGCAATGCTAAAGCATCCGTAAGATACATTTATCAAATGGCAAATGTTTTACTTAAACAAGGATATAACCCAATTATTTTACATGAAAAACCTGATTATTTCGGTGTTTCTAGTTGGTTAGGCGAGCAATACTCTAATTTACCACATCAATCAATTGAAGGTCAAAATTTACAAGTAGCACCTGAAGACTTTATTGTTATCCCTGAAATTTTTGGTTATGTAATGTCACAATTAACAAATGTTAAATGTACGAAAATTGTGTTATCACAAGCGTACGACCAAATTTTTGAGACATTACAACCAGGTCAATCATGGACACAGTTTGGGTTTACAAAATGTATTACAACTTCAGACACTCAAAAAAAATATATTTCACAGTACATTAAAAATGTCTCAACCGACATTATTGAACCTGTGACTTCTGAGATTTTTCAAAAATCAAAGTATCCTGCAAAACCAATTATTGCAATCTCCTCAAGAGAACAAAGAGATGCTATCAATGTGATTAAATCATTTTATCAAAGATATCCTCAATTTAGATGGATTACTTTTAGAGATATGAGAGGATTAAGTGAAGAAGAATTTGCTAACACATTAAAAGATTGTATGTTATCTGTTTGGGATGATAGAACAAGTGCGTTTGGTACATTCCCATTAGAGTCCATGAAGTGTGGAGTACCTGTAATAGGTGTTATACCAAAGATGGTACCTGAATGGATGAATGAGGATAATGGAATTTGGATACAAGACGAATTAAATTTAGTTAACTTTATTGGTGAGTATATTCAAAATTGGTTAGAAGATAATATCTCAGAAGAGGTATATAATGGAATGGAAAAATGTTCGTTAAAATATAGTGATGTTAATAATTTTGAAAATAAAATTATTTCATTATTTGACGAATACACCAAATCAAAATTAAATGTTTTTGAAACCGAATACAATAAATTACAACTTATAGAACAATAAAATTATGGAGAATATTTTAGATTTAAGCATCATCTTACCAATTAAAACAAATTTAGTTAAAGATTTTGTAGAACTTTTTGGCAAATCAATTGAATCAATTCAATTACAACCTATTAAACCTAAAGAATTAATAATTGTTCACTCAGGTGAAGAAAATTTAATTGATTTTTTAGAATCATATGATTTTGGAGATTTAAATGTTAGAAAAATTAAATTTGATGAGGAACCTAATTTTTCTTCTCAAGTTAATTTAGGTATTGAGAAATCAAATACTAAATGGGTTAGTATCCTAGAATTTGATGATGAGTTTGCTAAAATTTGGTTTAAAAATGTTAAATCATATATTGAAGTTTACCCTGAGGTAGACGCATTCTTACCAATAGTAGTCGATGTTGATAGTAAAATGGTATTTGCAGGATTTACTAATGAAGCAACATTTGCGGCTAATTTTAGTCAAGAAATGGGTTACCTAACAAATGAAACACTATTAAATTATCAAAATTTCCAAACCTCAGGTATGGTATTTAAAAAATTAATTGTTGAGGATTTTGGTGGGTTTAAACCAAGTTTTAAATTAACATTCCCTTATGAATTTTTATTGAGAATGACTTATAACTCGGCAAAAATTATGACAATTCCTAAAATTGGTTATAAACATATGAACCTTAGAGAAGGGTCATTATTTTGGGAATACAAAAATGGTGAAAATAAAGTTGGGGAAAGTGAAGTTCAGTTTTGGGTATCTTCGGCAAAAAAAGAGTATTTCTTTTCTACCGACAGGAACATAAAATATTCTCAAGAAAATGCTTGATGACTATAAGTTCAAGCACTGAGATGATTGAGGTTTCTAAAAAAAAGAAACCAACCACTGAAAATTATTTTGACATAAGAGAAGAAAATGCAGTTAGGATGTTTCTAACCGCATCTACTTTTGATGAAAAAAACAAAATATATAACGACTTTTTGAGACATCCTTTAGATAAAATGATATCCTCAATTATTCGAAGATATAAATTGTATAGAAAAGACATGGATTTTATTGATATCCATACTGACACACATTCTTTTTTGATGACAAAAATTGACAAGTTTAGTCCCTCAAAAGAAAAAAAGGCATATTCTTATTTTGGTACAATCTGTAAAAATTATTTAATGGGACAGATTTTAAAAGACCAAAAAGAAATGAATCGAAAAGTGTCTTATGAAGATATTTCAGGTGATTTAGAAAATAGAGCCGAAATGGTTTATTACTTGGATGTTGAACCAGATGTTGAGGTAAATATTATACCAATTTTAAAATCGTATATTAAAGATGTTTTAGAAGAAAATGATTTAAATGATAATGAAACAAAATTAGGTATTGCATTAATTGAAGTATTAGATAATTACGAAACAATATTTCCAGCAAGTGACAACAATAAGTTTAACAAAAATGTAATTCTTCTGTCTTTAAGGGAAATGACTAATCTTTCAACTAAAGAAATTAGAGCGTCCATGAAAAAATATAAAAAAATATATTTAGGTCTTATAGAAATCAAACCAGATTAAATTTTTTTTTAAAAACTATTTATTGGTATGACGAAACCAAAGAAAAAACAAATTAATTTCACTAAAGACTCAATTCTTGTTTTAATGCAAGAAATTTATAATGAGTTAGTTGAACAACGTTCAACGGCAATTAGAATCCAAAATAAAATGGTTTCTATGATGAAGGAACCTGAAGACATGACTCTAATTGGTCCCGTTATTGAAAAACAACAGAAAATAATCAACGACTGTGTTGATAAAAAATTACAACTTTCAAAATTACAATCGGGCATCTGGGAAAAACAAAGTTCAAAAGAAGATTCATTTGATATTTCAAATATGGATGATGATGTTTTACAAGGTTTATTAGATAAAGATATAAATTCTGATAATCAAAAATTTAGTTTGTAATGGCAATTAGTATTGAGGAAGGGTTTGAACAAAGTAAAAATAAACTTAAGGTTTATAAAACTTTTCTGCAATCAAAAGCTGAAATTAAAAAACAAAAACTCAAAAACAAACTTGACGAAAAAAAACTTGCAAGACAACAAAAATCATTAGAAAGGGCAAAAAAAAACCAAGAAAGAAAAGAAAAGGCTCAATCAAGCTATGACCAACTTATTGAGATTTTACAAATGGCTAAAGGAGCCGCAAAACCAAAAGATAATTACATTACAAAACTTTTAATTAAAGTTGCAAAAGATATTAAACCAAAAATTTCTGAAATAGTTTCAGAAGAAATGTTAAAATCTTTAAATTGTTCTGAAGAAAATACCTACAACAATGATGTAATATATATTAAAGTCAGTACTTTAGATTTAGGAAAAATATTACTTATAAATCCAACAGATACTTGGGGAAAATGTATATATGAACGAAATCCATATGATGGTGTATCAAATTTAAAATCAACAAATCAACTTTTATATTATTTAATACAAACTCCAACACCTCTTTCTCAGGGGGGTATAAATGGTATTACTAATCCTATTAATACTCAATATAAAGGATTAAGTGGACAAGACCTTTTTGATATACAATTTGTAACGGTAGATAATAATGGTACTCCAGGTCAATATTATAAAATTACGTTAGCAAATCGAGCGTTACAGTTAAATCGAGTTTCTGACTTTATTGTTGATTATTTTAAAACTAACTCATTATTAGATTTAAGATTTTTATTAACAACTTTAATTGATATTGTTTTAGGTAGTGTATCTGCTGATTTAAAATTTGGGGATAACCAATTAGACGACTCAACAAAATTTGGTTTAATCATACAAAGAATATTAGGCCAGTGTCAGGATTATAATGTTGAAATTGATGTCGGAGGTCAAGCGAAATACCCTGAAGTTGATAATTCCACAGATACAATTTTTGAAATGGAATCTAATGATTTGAGTTTTATAAATGAAAGAGTTCAATCTATTAAATCAGGTATTAGAGAATTTGTTGATTGTGAAAATATTGCTTTACCAATATCGGATACAAATTATTTATCAGACAATATTAATCAAGTAGGTGATAATGGTGAAAATTTTGAAAATGAAATTAATAATATTATAACTAATTTAGTTAATGACCCAAGATGGGTTGCTAATTTTCCATTTCCTGATGATTTATCATTAAGCATAAATAAAGATTTAATACAACAATTACCGTTAGCAATAATTAAATCTATTTTAACCCCAAAAGTATTATTACCATATGTTATTATGGCAAAAGCTGTGAATAATATGTTTGATGATTCTATTGAGGGTTATAATAATTTTTTAAGAAATAATAGAGCGTTAATTGATGGAATTACAAGTAGAATAATTGCGTTATTTTTAGAAGCGTTACTAATTGAAATTAAAAAAATTGTTATTGCTTTGGCCAAAACAATTGTCCAAGACATGACGGGTGAAAAAAAAGCAACAATTGCGAGAGTTATAAATAATATTGTTTCATTATCTGTTTTTATAGCTCAAACAATTAATGATTTTAGAGAATGTCGAAGTTTAGTTGATACTTTATTAAGATTATTCCAATTAAGAATTCCTTTACCAAAACAAATCACTCCAACCCCAATTTTAGCATTATCTGATATATTAGATGGAGCGTCAACCAATAGAGCATATATGAACCATTTAGAGTTTTTACAAGGTTTAGGATTACCAACAGGACCAAATCCTAATGGAACTCCAATGTATTCAAATATGGAAGGGTTCTCAATAATGCAAGGATTAAATAAAGAAAAGGAAGAGAATGGTAAAACAGAAATGTTTATCAAACCAATACCTATTGCAGGATATGCGACCAGCCCAATCAGAGTTACAGGAAAATACTTTTAATATGGACCCAAAAATATTTAATATAATAAAAGAACATAAGGATAGACCAAATAGAGATTTGGAAACTGCTATGAACTATCTAAATGAAGAATTTGAAAAAACTAAAGATTTAATAGTTAAATTATCTAAACATTTAGATAATGTTGAATTTAACTATAATAAAGTGTTAAAAGAACACGAATCTCGTAAAAAATCATGATGAAAAAAATAATATACGGTGGTAGAGTAATTGCCAATAATGACCCATGGATGATTGGACGTATTAGAATTCATCCTGACGATGAGGTTATTCAACAAATTTTAAATTCGATAAAAGGTCAATATAATTCACAAGGGGTTTCAATATTAAATGATAATCAAAGTGATATTCGAGATGTTTTTCAATTTACAACTAAAGACCCATTCGTTTATTTACCTTTATTACCTATAAATCTTTCAATTTTACCTGAAATAAATGAGTATGTTAATATTATTTATTCCAATAAAGAAGAAAATACAGGTAGAAAAAACCAATATTATGTTGCTAGTACTAAAAGTACTGTTATGAATATTGCGTATGAACAAAATTCAGCAACAAAGTCAATTTTGGCTGAAGGGGCCAATATTGCACAAAACTTATCAATTAAAAATTACGATGGTACATACCCAAACACAAAATCTAAAGGTGTTTTTGCTGAACCACAAGATATTGGTATCTACTCAAAAGGAAGGTCAGATATTATTTTAAAAGATGGTGAGGTTTTAATTAGGGCTGTAAAAACAACATCACTTGAGCAAACACAAAGACCTCAGGTTAATCAAAAAAGAACTTTTTTACAACTATCATATTTTGATAAAAAATTAACTTATTTACCTGAAAAAACTGTTCAAGTACCATTTTTGGTTGATAACAATATAAAAAAATTATTAGAGTATGACGTTATTAATATTAATAACTCAACACAGGGAAATTATACTGGTAGTATAACAATTTATAATTTACCACCTATAGATTTAACAAAAGTTTCAGTATTCAACCAAGACACATCATTACCCGTAACTGTAACGACACCGGCTTATATTGATGAATTTATTAATTTATCCGAAGAAGAATTAGTATTAAGAATTAATGACGCGATTGGTGGATTAAATAGAGGTAAAGTTGAGGGATATAATAAACCTGATTATTTTGCAACTGATGGTGAAAGATTTCCATTTTATTATAGACCAGGTGTTAATTTAAAAACTGCGTTACAAAATCCAATAGTCTCAAATAGTTACATAAACGCAGCTTCAATAACTAATAAAATTAAATTTGTTGGCTCGACATTAAATAAAGGTTATGATTTAGTATCTGAACAAAATAGAACTGGAAGAATAACTGACTACTCCAAAATTAAAACACAAGATATACAAGTTTCACCTATACAAGAAGGTTATGCGGTTTTAGGTGGTGATAATCTTTATTTATTATCTCACAATTCGTTTATACCCGGAAAACAAAAAATAAATCTTGGTGATGATACTGTTTATGGTATTCCTGTTGATGAGTTATCATTAAACTACATTAAAAATACTTCAGGGATTGTTAGAGGTGACCAATTAAAAGAACTTTTAAATTTAATAATACAGTTTTTAACAGACCATACACATCCTTGGCACAACTTACCTCCTGATGAACAACCTTTTAGTGGTAAAGGAATATCTAAATCATTAATAACTTCAGAGATGGCATTATTCGATTCTAAAGTAATTAATCAAAATATTAGAATGAATTGATATTTATTGAAAAAAGATAATGTCAATTCATCGTTCATATTTTAATAGAAACAATACAATTCAATATAACAGTTTCACAAACACTGGTAAATCACCGTGGACTGAACTGTATTTTGGGTCAGCAAACGATTCTATAAGTCCGTCAGGGTTTAGTCGTTTTATATTTGACTTAGATTTAAGTTCATTAACTGAAAAATTTTCTAATAAAACAATCTCAACAGGTTGTACAGGATTTTCAGGAATAACTCATACTTTAAGAATGACAAACACTTCGTCATTTGATAGTAAGTTGTTAAATGACACAACTTCAAATGGTAGAAGAAGAGCAACATCTTTTGATTTAATTTTATTTAGAATTCCTTTAACTTCAGGTTCTACAGGTAACGCTCAGTCTTGGGATGAGGGGGTTGGATACGATTACTATAATATAACAAAGACCTTAAATACTTCTAACGGATTATTAACACCAATAGCTCTACCTCAAGATAAATCATCATCACAAAGACCGTCTAATTGGTTTCAAACTACAACACTAAGTGGGTGGAGTACTAATGGAATATATAATAATACAACTGGTGGTAATGTTGATTATTCGGATTTAATAATTGTTGATACTCAACACTTTGAATTTGGTAACGAGGATATTGAGTTTGACATGACAAATCAAATTAACCAATATCTCACAGGTTCAACATCAGGTTTTACAGGATGGGGGATTGCTTATTTACCTCAACTAGAAAATTTAACAGGGTTAACTGAAAACTATTCTGTTGGATTCTTTACCAGACACACTCAAACATTTTACGAACCGTTTCTTGAAACTTCATATAATGATTTAATATTAGATAACAGAAATTCATTCTATTCTTACAATAATAATAATCTTTATTTATATTCTTATATTGGCGGTATCCCAACAAGTTTAGATAATCTGCCAATTGTTACTCTTGAGAATAATCAGGGTAATGTTGCTGGAACATACACAGGTTGTCAAATAACACAAGGTGTTTATCAAATAACAACAAGTGGGATAACTGTGACAACTCCATGTATGTTTACGGATACTTGGTCTAATTTAGTTTATAACGGTATTTCATTACCTAATGTGGTTAATGATTTAACTGTATTACCTTATCAAGGTTATTTTACATTAGGAACACAAAGTAGAGACCCTGAGTTATTTGGATTTGATTTTTACGGTATCAAACAAGATGAAAAAATACTCAATACTGATGTTAGAAAAGTTGGTGTAGTTATTAAAAAAGCATATACTTCAAATGAAGTATTAACTCCTGTTACCGCATATTATAGAATATATGTTAACGAAGGAACTACTGAGGTACAAGTTCAAGATTGGACTCAAATTAATAGAGCTTCTAATGAATACTATTTTATATTTGATACAAAAGATAAAATACCAAATGAATATAATGTAGATATTAAAGTACTAACATCAGGAGAAGTAGATACTTATAAAAAAACACTAACATTTCAAATAGTTGATAAAAAATGAAAAAAGTAACATTAAAAGAAAACGAATATATTAAGTTATTAAAATTTGTACTATCTGAAGCTTCATCACCGGGTGAAGATAAAATTGATATGATTTTAGATAAGATTAGTCAATCAGGAATGGAATCAATCACACCTGAAGAAAGAGAAACTCTTGAGAAATTTACTAAAGGTATTTCAATAGAAGATGAGTCATCATCTAAAGATGATTTTATGGTTAAATCAGGTGGTTTTTGGTCTTTTGAATTCCCAGGTATGCCGTCATTCAAATTTAGATACGAGTCAACTCAAGATACTGAAGATGAAAAAATACATACAGGATATTTAACAGTTGATAATAGTGATTACTACGGTGAAATTTATTGTGATACTGAAGGTAATTTTCAAACTTGTATGTTTGAAAATACAACTGAAGGAAATAATGTATTTGAAGATTATGAAGGTATTGAACACGATATTGAAGTGTTTTTAGATGTAGTCTGTAATGACCTAAAAGAAGATGATATGATTGCGTAATATGAAAAATTTAAATAACATAATTAAAAAAGTACTTAAAGAGGAAAATCAAAGATACATGTTTTTCTCTAACTTAGAACAAATGAAACGCCAATGTGAAATACTCCTTGGTAAGGATAAACAAATGATAGAATCTATTTTAGATAATGGACACGATTGGGCTCAAGACCACATTGCTGAATCTAAAAATAGTATGGACCAAGTTTTTGATTTTATAATGAATGAAATTGAAGGTGATGATTTTAGTAGTTATGACGCAGTTGATGTAATGTATGAAGGTCGTAAAAAGGCCGGTACTAAATTATGTGCTCGTGGTTTAGCATCAGCAAAGGCAAAATATGACGTATTTCCAAGTGCTTATGCGAATGGTCACGCTGTTCAAGTATGTAAAGGTAAAATCAAAGGTCTTGATGGAAAAAGACACTGTTCAGGAGCATATTGTTAATAAATTATTTTGAATTATTAAAAAAACGTAGTATATTTGTAGTCAAATCATAAATGACATGACTATAATAAAAAAACTGTGGATTAAATATCGTCTATACTTACGTAAATTAGACCGAAAGGATACCGAATTTGACATCTATATGTCTAACGTGAGGAAATGTTCCACCATATGCCGTAAACTCATCCATTCTCAAGATTCTGAACTCATAATTGCCCCCATATCCGATAAAAAATATATCCGTAATGATAAATTAGGTATTTTTGTAACAATGGATGGTGGACAAGTCACAGTAACCAATCATACATACAGTTATTTCATTAAATTAAATAAGATTCAATGGGAAAAACTGGTTATCTCATTCCGTAGAGAAATGGAATATAGAGCAATGGAGATTGAAAAAGAATTAGAAAGTCAAATTAATCATTCACTTGATAATATTTATAATAAAATAAATTGTTAATATTAAAATCATGTCAAAGTTAGATATCCAAATTAAAAAAGTATTAAAAGAAATGTCAGAAGAGCCAGAATACGGAAGACTTGATAGAGGTTTAGTTCAAGATGTTATTGATAGAATATTATCCGATGAAACGGGTGAATATAAAAACGCATTAAGAGAATTAAATTCTGAATACAATACAGGACAATACTCAAGACCTGAAAGAACTTACGAACCTATTAGACCCGGTGTCAGAGTTAGTAAAAGTGTTTATTAACCTAAAGATTTTCTAATTAAAGATATTAAGACCGATTCGTTGGTCTTTTTCTTTTTAGGTTTGTACGATGTCATAACAGGTTTTTGACCTTTACCCGTTTGAGTATCTTTATTTTCAGCCTTTCTTTTTTGTTGACAAGCGGATTGTTTTTGAGAATCAGTCATTTTAGCAGCAACTCCTACGGCTCTACATTTAGGATAACCTTTTTCATCACCCTCAGGTCTACCACAAGGTGGATGTTTACCATCTTTTTTACTACAAATATTTACCCATGGGCCCTTAGGTTGTTTACTACCTTTTGGTTTTTTCTTAGTTCCAAACCAAACACCTAAATCTTCATTAGTGTCTTTTTTCGATTCATTTACCGAATCCACCTGATAATGGGGTTTAAGCATTTTAAATGGTGCGTAAGCATATTCATCATCACCTTCATCAGGTGCATCTTGTCTATAATCTTTATCTCTGATATGTTTTGCTAATTTTTCTCTTTTAGAAATTTCTTTTTTAGATTTTTTAACTTCACCATCTAATGAATCATAATGTATTTCAGCATCAACATAATCGGAAACAGGGTCAATAAATGGCATTAAATTTTTATTAAACCATTTTCTAATACCTGGTCTAATAGGAGGTTTGTATGTACCACCAACAGTTGAAGTTGTTGTTGCCTCGTTAACTATTTCCTCGTATTCTAATAATTTTTGGAATATTTCCAAAATATTTTTACTTTCCATATTAAAAAAAAAGAATTATATTTTATTATAAATATCTAATAAAATGGAACAAAACAATTCTGAAGAATTAAAAAAAGAAATTATTGAGAAATTTGAAAATATTAACCCTATTGGGAATTTATTTGATGTAATCAATTATAGTTCTTATGAAAATTTAGATAAATTCATAGTGAACATGAGTGAAGAACAAGCTCTTTATTGTATAATTGAAGCTGTTAAATGTTCTTACAGACGAGGGATTTTTAATCTTGAAGAGAGTGAGGCGATATCCAAATCTTTGAGGATTATTTCATCTAAATAAAAAAAAGGATAAGAAATTATCCCTTTTTTTATTACATTTTATTTGATTTACGAATATTCTCATCACCCCATAGAGGTTGTAGATTTTTTAACGACCAACATTCCATAAATGACTCGTCACCAATTTCTTGGATATTAAACGATGAGATAGGACGTATGTGGTCAACATGCCATATACCGTAATTGTCCCACGACATTTCACCTGTAAATTGTTCTTCTAAATGAGTTATTAACTCATCAGGTGAATATTTTAAAATTTCAAAATAATGTCCATTTTTTTGTACATTACTTTCTTTTAATACTTGATATATTGCAGTACGAAAATTATTAATTAGTTTATAAATAGGGTCATTATGTTTACGAGTTTTTTCGTAGGTTCGTTTTATTTCTCTTATCTTATCGGCATTTTTTTCACGGTAATCTTTAATATATTCTTTCCATTTATCTTTATTTTCTTCATACCATTTTTTGTGATTTTCATAAAGTTTTTCTATATTTTTGTTTCTATATTTTTTATCGGCAATTTTTTTACCACCAATAAACCTTCTACCTGAAGGACCTAATTTTACACCATTTTCTTTTAATATCCTCAAAATTGTTGGTTTACTTATACCTGTTTTTTCAGAAATGGTTTGCGACCCTAAAAGTTCTTCATTATACATTTTAAGTATAATTGATAACTCTTTTTCGGTAGGAACATACTTTTTCATATATTATAAATATAATATATTTTACCAAAAAAACAATTATTTATTTTTGTAAAATAAAAAAAGGGACAATTTCTTGTCCCTTTTTAGTTATACTTAAGATAAGATTATCTTAATTCATTCAAATCAAATGTACGAACACCATCAACAATAATTCTGCCATAGAAGCGGTTGTTGACCATCTTCTTCGCGTATCTTGTCATGATACCCTTGATTGGAGTAAAGTTGAACGGGTTATACATTGTTGGAGTTAATTGTAACGGTACGTATGGAGCGTAGATATATCCAGTGTCCAATAAAGAAGTACCTTTATGACCAATCAACACAGTGTTAGCTGGGAAGTATGGGTCACGGTATACTTGATAACGACCACTTAATGTACCAACTCTCTCGATACCCATGTTGAATTGGTCCTGCTCAGGAGCTGCGTTTGATACGTGGAAGTATTCCAAGTCATCAAAGATTGCACTGATTTCAGAAGATACAACAATCCAGTTAGCTCCACCTCTTAAAGTAGACTTGTGGATTTGAGCTGAAATTTGGTTGATTGCAGTAATCAACGTTTGATTCCAGTCCTTTTGAGTGTAAGGAGTTGATTGGTTGTTCAGACGCTTCCATCCGTTGTAATCCCAACGTAATGTCCAAGCCGCACCTTTACGTAAGTCACGTAAGATTTCACGGTCAATTTCAGCCGCAACTTGTTCAGATAATAAAGCTGTTAATTCAGCTTCAGCATCGATGTTGTGGAATGCCGCAACGTCTTGAGCAAGTTCTGGAGACCATTGTGCTCTTAATTTTCTTTCTGTAACAGATACAGTTACTGACTCAAGGTCAAAAGAAACTTCACCAATTTTGTCTTCAAATTCTAATTCTTCGTAACGTCTCCAAGCAGCCTTGATGTTTGTATTAGCAGAAGCACCACTCCAAGCAGTTGTTGATGGAATTAAAGTAGCTCCAGAATATCCATCAGGAGTTGACTGTCCACATGCGATACACGCTGGAACTTGAGTATCAATTTCTAAATAGATGAAACCAGATTGGTTACAAACGTTATCGAAATAACCACCGTTGCCACCTGTTGTTGTACTGTTAAATGCTGCTTGAGTACGTGTAGAGTTTGGCCCTACAATACCTTGACCATATTTTTGAGTAACAACACGGAATAAAAGTGGTGTAAATGTTGATGTGTTTAAGTTAGTTGCAACTGTTGCAACATCCGTATAAAGAACTAAGTTAGACAAAAACTCATCAGTATCTTGTTCTTGACCGTTTGGTCCAATTAATTTACCAAGACCAGCTTGTGTAAAACCTGATAATGCTACAATAATTTTTCTATATTCAGCACTACTGTTAGTAGTGTATGCTGATGGAATCAACGCTCCGTCAGACCAAGCAACTGTTGGAGTTGCAGATGTAAGAGTAATGAAACGACCTTTAGAGTAATCGAATAAACCTGCTGGGTTAAGACCTGGCTCAGTTCCTTCGTAGAATAAATCATAAAGGTTTTTTGCGTAAGTTGGGTTGTTAGCAGTTCCTGTACCAGTAGTGTAACCTGCATTTGGGTCACCAGGATAGTTACCAGGACCACCTACCGGTGGGTAGTGGTCACCAGAAGTAACATTTAATCCGTTAATCGCGCTACCGCCTGAATAACCTTGAATCTTAGGTATAAAGTAGAACAATTTACCAATTGGTAAGTTCATAGCTTGTACAGATACAATCTCATTAGACAATAATTTAGAGAACACACGTCTGATGATAGGAAATACCACAGTTTCGAATGACCCTGAATCTGATGATGATGATGCTTCGTTAATCAAATGTGACGCTTGGTTTTCATACAATTGTGCAACATTTTCTTTTAGGTGGCCTCTAAGACCTTCTAGGAACCCTAATTTGTCCCATTTGTTTATAGTGTCTTCTTTGATAACTTTCAAGTGCTTAAGACCGATGTTACCAACTAATCCACTTTCTAATAATGCTCCCATTTATTTTATAGGTTTTTTATTTTTAAGTTTATTTTATTATTTTTGACATAATGTCTTTCATTCTCAAGAATTGAGGATTCTCGTAAGTCTTAGATTCAATCAGATTAACTGCTGAACCTGACTGTGGAGATTTATCAATTACTTTTTCGATTGACTCAGTCATGAACTTTTTGGATTCTCCTCCAAGTTCTTCTTTTATTGTTCTATATAAAGCTTTAGATTCTTTAAGAGTTTCTGCAGAATCAAATCTTCTTAAAACGTTAATTTTTTCTTGCTTTGATGTAGAATGTTCAGTGAACAATCTTGTAGCATATGCTAAATTTGAATTAAATACAGCAACTTCGTTAAGTTTATCTCTAAACATATTTAGAGCCTTTCTGTATTCTTCATTTTTAACTTTTAACATTTCAAGTTCTTCAACCATAGATTCAGTATAAAGACGGGCTTGATTTTGTCCTGCTCTTGCACCTTTTTTAAGTGCTCCATCTCTCCATCCCATACCGTAAGTACGTGAAGCTTCTTTAGCTTCTTCCTTAGATAATTTTGGAGTTCTTGACGGCATTTCAAAACTGTCATCTTCTTTAAATTCAAACTTAGGTTTACCTGTTCCTTTAGTAGGATTAACGTAAGTTTTCTTTTCGTCAAACCCACCTTTTGATTTTTTATAATCAAATTTAGGTTTCCCAACTGAACCACCTTTTCCAACTTTAGCTTTAGTTGATTCTTTTGTTTCTGATTTAAAACCTTTTGATAATCCAACTAATTGAGATGATTCTGTCATGTATTCTTCATTTTCTTCTTCTTCTTCTTCTTCAGAATACATTTCACTATACATCTCGTAAGTTTCACCATCTTCTTCAGCTTTATCATCCATTTCGATTTCGTAAACGATTTCTTCTTCTTCTTCTTCTTCTTCATTAAAGTCACCCATTTCAAATTCATCTTCTTCCGATTCAGTCTGAATAAGATATTCATCTTCTTCATCTTTCAAATGAATAAAATCACCATCTTTCTTAATTTCGAAAGTGTCGGTAGGTTTCATTTCTTTAAAAGCTTTTAAAACTGTGTCCATTGACTCGTCAGATAAATCTTGGATTCCCATAGAACCGAATTCATCGTCACCACTTATATCAGATAAATTTGACATGTCAAACATTTCATCGGAATCTTCGTCATCTTCAGTTCCAAATTCGTCTTCTTCCTCTTCAGATTCGTCTTCTTCAGACTCGTCTTCAAATTCTAATTCGTCTTCTTCCTCTTCAGATTCTTCTTCAGATACCATTTCATCTTCAACTTCAAATTCATCTTCTTCTTCAGCCCCATTTTTCATAGACTCTTTTACTAATTCGCTAATTTCTTCTTTCATTGTAGAATGAAGTATTTCTTTTGCGTTTTCATTGATTGCTTCTTCCAAATTTTGTATTTGGATTAATGCTTCTTCAACTAAGTTTTTTTCTGCCATTTGTGCGTTATTTTATTAAATAAATATATAGATGTTTAGAAAAATTAATTTTTTTTAGTATATAAATGAAAAAGGAGACTTTCGTCCCCTTTTAAATTCTTTTTAAACTTTGTGATTACTCAAACACTTCGTCAATTTTACTTTCACTTACTGAAGTAATTCTCCAATCATAACTAAATGATTTGTAAGCTTCAGTAACTTTAGCTTCGACATCGGTAACAGAATAACCTCTTACAAGTTTTTCTTCTCTTACTTTTTTAATTTTTCCTGTGTTTTCATCTGGCAAATCGTATTGGATTTTAGCCACAAAGTATTTTTCGTCCATTTCCATAATTATTTATTTTCCTAAATAATCGGTAAGTCTTCCCATTAAATCAAGCGATTTGTTAACTGTTCTAGAAGCTTTTAGTTCATTTTCTTCTTGAATGTTTTCTTCAAACGCAAATCTACCATCAGGTTCAGTAAATAAATAAGCTCCTGGTGTTGACGGTGAAGATACTAAGTCAAAACAAATTAATTCAAAATCGTCCTGTACTTCATTTTGGTCACCTACTTTTTTCAAGGAACCTACCCCTCTTGATGATATACCTAACGTTACACCTAATCTTAATAGGTTTGCCGCTTGGTCACCCTTTGTTGACACAATACCTCTCTCATGAAACCCTGGTGAAGTTAGAAGTAATAGTTTACCTAATAGGACATTACCATCCCACCACATCTCTGTAATCATGTGTGATACTCTATCTAAATCTATCAATGAAGACTCAGGGTGATTAAGTTCAGATAAAGAAGTTTTCTTACCTATATAATTTTTTATATAATTTTCAGACTCTCTCTTTAAAATTCTTTCAGGATATGTTCTACCGTTTCTATTTGGCGTATTGTATTTTTGTAGAACGGCGTAGAATTCAAATGGTTTTGAATAATCTTTAAAATCCTTACTTTCTTGTAGGAAGATTTGATTATTCTTTTCTGTTGGGGAAACATACCCAGCATCCATCTCAATTAAAATACCTTTACCAATTTCTCTTGGACCTAATATTTTGTAATTTTGCATTTTATCTTTTATAGATAAATATTAAATACTTTCTATTTTATCGATTGTTTTTGTTTTACTCGATTTTGTAAGGTAAAATTTAAAATAATTCGATTTTTTAAACGATTCTGTTTCAATATAATTTATAATATTTTTAATAGAATTTTTTAACTCAGTAGATTTAAAATCAATATCTTTTTTCAAAAACAATGTTACCTCTAAATTCATGAAAGACCTTTTTTTAACAGATATCCCACTTGTTCTTAAATCTAAATCAACTATAAATTTTTCATTTAATAATTCATTGTCGATAATTTCTATTAAATTTGTTTTAATATTTTTATTAAAAACTGATACAATTCTATTCCAACTTTCTTCGTGTGTTTTTGGTTTGACCCAAGATTGAATATTTAAATAAATTGATTTTAAATTTTTTGAGTCAACCGTACCATATGAACATTTTATTTGTTTATATCCTCTAACCACACAACTTTTTCCTTTTTTCATTTACAAGTTTTTCATATCTTCGTTTATTTATGTAAGTAATAATAATCAACAAAAACCGAGTTGTCAAAATGTTAATAATTCCCGTTAAAAATAACGATTTAGAAAAATCTTTAAAAAACTTTAAGTCAAAAGTTTTAAAAACTAAAATGATTGTAGAGTTACAAAACAGAAAAAACTACAAAAAAAAATCTGACATAAAACGTCAGATTTTAAACGATGCTATTTATAAAAATTCAAAAAATAATGAATTATAAATTTTGAGTTAAATTCATTAACTTAATATATTCTTTTTTAGAATGTTTTACATTTGTAAGTCTTTCTTTTGTTTCTAATAAAACTTTTGATAATTCTTCATCTGATTCAGAAATAAGAGTGTCAATTTTTTGAATTGCAGTTTCTTTTAATTCAGTAAATTTTGTTTTTAAATTCTCATTATTTGATGATAAAACTTCTTTTACAGAATTTCTTTCAGACTCAGTTAAGTTTTCTAAATATTTTTCAGCAGTCTTATTAGCAACTTTTAACATTGAACTAATTGGGACATTCGAGGGTTTATTTTCCTTAAGTATTGGTTTTTTACCTAAAGACTCAACAATTGATTTTTTAGCAATTGATTTCTTTTCAGGTTTTAGTAAGTCACCATAAAATAGTTCATCAATTGTTTTGTATTTGTTTTCAAGCACAATATCTTTAGTCCAACTTTTAACAAAACTTACTGTATTCTCAGATAATTTAATTTGTCTAAATTCATTAGATAAATCATCAACCAAATAAGTTGCGGTTTCTTTATCTAATTCTTTATTTTCTTTTAAATTATCATATATCGACATTAATTTACAAAAATCACTATTTTTAAGTAATTTTCTTTCAAAAAGTCTCATATCAGTTTTAAGAGTTCCTTTAACAAAGGAATCAATTAATTTATTTTCTACTAATGTTTTTATTAATCCGAATCTCATATCTATATTTTTTTATATAAATATCAACCTTTAAGTAGTTTATCCAATTGATTACCCATTTCTCCTAAGGATTCTTGTACTCGACTTAGATTTATAATATCATCTTCATTTAACATTCCCGTATTTTCTAAAATAATATTTAAATTTTCTTTATTTCTTTCATTGTTTTCAGGTAATGCACCCCCTTCTGCGGGTGGTGATGGTGATTCAGGTGGTGCCGGTGATTCTCCTCCCATATCTCCCATTCCTCCTAAATCAGGTGGTGCTCCTAATCCACCTCCTGTATCTGTAGACCCTCCTTCAGTAGGTGCTCCAGCTGGTTCACCTTCTTTCTTACCATATAACTTATCTAAGTTATCAAATATACCTGTATGTGTAATGACCTCAGCAGTTTTCTTAAGTTCTTCACCCACAGCTCTTTCAATACGTTGTTGTTGTAAATCAAGTTTAATCTCATCATCAGAAAACCCAAGAATATGTTTCTTTGCCCATGACATAGACACTGCGGCAACACCACTACCAGGGTCAGCAACCATATCTTTATACAATAGAATTTTTTCTTTCCATACATCAATTTTCATCAAATCAGCTTGAGTTGATGGATTTGTTAAACTTAATGTAAAGTTTGATATTTCATCTTCAAAACCTAAAATGAATAGGTGTATGATTGCAATTTTATTTAATTCAGAAATCATATTCTTTTGAATACGATTGATAGTACGAGCAAAACGAATATCTTGTAATGATAAGTTCTTACCATCACCAACAGTTTCTTCAAAACCTAAAAATGCTTTAGGAACGCGAAGAGCAGTTAACAATTTCTTTTGGATATACTCAATGTCGGCAATCTCTGATAGGTTTGCGGCTCCTGGTAATGTCTCAATAGGACTTGCCTGTGCAGTATCTCTAACTGGAACAAAATAATCTTGGTCAACCGCCATTTGATTAAATCTCATATCCACATTACCTGTCTTATGGTCAACCGTTTGACTTCTCTTAAACTTATTGGCAAATCTTTGGATATATGGTTCAACATCAGCATCATCCATGTTTCCAACAAATACTTTAAATACACGTCTTTCAGGTGCTCTTGATGTTCTGTAAATCAACATTGCATCTTCAGATAACAATAATTGTTTCCAAATACGACGAGCTTTTTCTAACATAGAAGTACCATAAGGAAGTCTTCTATCATCACCAAGTAATCTAAAGTGAGCAATTTCCCAAGTATTAAACTCTAAATCCTTTTGTTTCCATTTGAATTTCAAATGTTTCTTTTCAGGATTGGTGGTTGAATCTGTTGAGTGTGCTCCCATACCAGCTTCCAATCGTTCAATCTCAATGATTGGTAATTGCATACATCCTATAATACCTTTTTCAGGGTCTAATTTAAGATATACAAAATTATCACCATACTTACATGTGTTTCTTATCCACATAGGTAAGTTGGTATTAATATCTAAAGCGTTATTAAACAAATCTCCTAAAATTGATTTAATTCTTGATGACTCAGAATAAATTTGTAACATATAACCATCCTGATTAATTGTTGTTGACTCTTCGGCGTAAATGTCTAAAGCCGCTCCAATTTCAGGGGTAAATTCCATTGACTCGTAGTCATAAAAAGACGATAAACGAGTTGGTTCATAAAAAACTGCCTGTGTGTATAGATTATTCTCAACTCTACCCCATTGGTTTGCTAAATAATAAGTTTGTTGGGCTTGAAGTTTTTCTCTGTCGAATTCAGACTTGGAAGTTGTTTTTAACAACTCACTCTTATCATATTTGTACGTAGGGTAATCCTGGCCCAAAAGAGAATTGGGTCCAAATGTTTGGGATAACCTTTGCCATACCGTTAGTTTATTTTCACTCATATTTTAAGTATAATATTTTAATTAGATTGTTGAATATAATTTGAAAAAATTATGTTGTTTCAGGTGGTGCTGAAGAATCAGAATCTGATTTAGGAGTTTTTAAAATGTTATTTAAACCACTATTTTTACTTCTTAACACTCCATTATTACCTTGTCCACCAACAATAAGTTTAGAACCTGTAAATATTTTATTTGTTTTTTTTCTATTTGATGTTCCCATAATTTTATCTTCGTCCCCCGAATAACCATAAATAGTTTTCGTAGTCACTTTTTGTTGCTTCTCGTTTAAAGTTTTCTTGTTGATATGAAACTACAGGGTCCATGAATTGTCTTCTGTTAAATTCATTTGTGTTAACAGTCCACGAATCAATCATCGCCTTTGTTTGATTTGTCACCTTATTAAGTGATGTAAATGATGTTTCTCCAACATAAAGAGCCATAGCAACAGACATAATCAAGTCATCATGTTGCCCCTTTTGGTGGTCAGGTCGTCCATTCACATAAATAAATGTGTTCATTTCATTTAATAAACGAGTTGAGTTTATTCTAAATCCATGTCTTAAATATTCTTCAAATGTTGCAATAATTTGAACTCTTTTAGCGTTAAAATTAATACCTGGTATTTTTTCTGTTGCCTTTGGGTCGTATTGCCACTTATTTGAGATATCAACACCATCAACATACACATTCCTATAACCCAACTCTCTCAATCGTAAAGATGTTGTAACACCCATACCACCAGTAATATCCACAACAATAAATGCATTATACATATTACCCCATTTATAACATATTTCAGCCAAAGTATCAGGAGGAAGTTTACCGACATACTCAGCAACCTGTTCTCTTGTATCAAAATCGACAATTTGGAATGTTGAGAAGTCCTCACTATCACCACGAGATACGTCAACACCCATGATATATTTTTTACCTATTTCAGGTTCTTTCCAAATCCATAGTCCACCACCCATCATCTTTGTAGGTGGTTCTTTAACCATATTTACCCTTAAATCTTCCAACATATCAGAATTAAATACGTTATCACCTGAACCAAGAAACGCACATTCCAACTCCTGATTAACCTTACGTTTATCGTATTTAAGTTTCTTTACCATTGACTCATACCAAGAAGAACTTGGTTTATATCCCTGAGAAATTAATTCTTTTATTTCATCAAAGTTTTTTTCCTTATTGTTATATTCAATAATTTCAACATTTGGATATTCATTGCGATTTAAATAATAATGAATAACATCTTTAACATTGATTAATGATAAATCTTTAGCGTATCTTGGGTCTTTATACCAAACCATCGGGGAAATTTTAAATTCATTCATTCCCTTTAACGCTTGGTCATAAATTTCATAATAGATTGCATCATATCCGTTTGGTGTAGATACAACTATTACCTTACCACCTGTTGATAAGGATGCCATACAAGCCGCCCAAAAATCACTATCAGCCTCAATATATGCGGCCTCGTCAAATATTAATATTGTGGGTGTGTAACCACGAAGAGCATCCTTAGATGTTGCAACCGCCTTAACTTCACACCCATTTGTTAATTTAAAATGTCTTTGTGAATTTTTTTCAGCGGAAAACCCAACACCAACCCAGCTAGGCCATTGGTCGGTAAACGCTCTAATTTTATTTGCAACCTCAACCGCAGTATCCAACTTATTTGCAATAATCAAAACTTTTTCAGGACTATTCTTTTTAGCAAAAACAAGTTTTTTTGATGACCAAGCGGCAGTTACCGTAGATACTCCGGCTTGTCTATACTTCAGTGCAATATTTTCATTATAATTCTCGTAATCCTCAACCAAACTAATTTGGTCAGGGAATAACTCTAACGGAACATACTTTGAAACAGTGTTGTCGTATGTCTGTAAATAAGTTTTAAGAGCGTATGGTGTTGACCTCATACACTTAGCATACTCCATTAAAACGGCTTCTTTAGATAAACTCATATACTATAAATATAAAATTTATAATAAAATAGAAAACCCTTCATCTCTGAAGGGTTTTAAAGTTTTTAGTTGATACCTAATCCTTTTAAGAAATCGTCAAAATCCTCATCATCATCGTCGTCACTATCATCTTCGTATTTCTTCATACTGTCTTCATACTCATATCCTTTTAGTTCTTCAACAATTTCATCAACCATGTCTTTTACCATTTTCTTTCCTTTTGGTGACCCTGATAAAATTTCACGAGCCATTGCAAAGAATTCGTTTGGGGTAAGTTCAGCAAACTTAACAAGGAAATATTGTTGTAAGTTTCTCTTATCGTCATCAAATAACTCATCAGGATAAGACTCACGAAACTTTTGCCAAATAACTGGACCTAATCTCATATCCCAAATTTCGCCTACAACAGTATCTTGTGAGTTAATTACAGCCTCTTGTCTTGTCTTATCTTTTGGTAATCCATATGTTCCAGCAATTTCCATAACACCTTTAGCAAGTTCATGAATAAGGATTGGTAAGTTAACACCACGAGCCTTTACTGTCGGTGGGTCAGTTTTAGCATCCAATTCAGACATACCAAAAGTAGATTCTCCATCACCCGCCATACCTTGAACCATTGAGTCAGGCATTAACCAATAAAGTGAATCCGCAAATGACATAAACACACCATACAAATTTAATAACCTTGGGTTAATAGCATTTAACTCTCTATTTAATAATTCAAACATATAAGAAGATTGTTTAGCTGCCCCTTGGATAAGTGAGTTAATAAATCTTCTTTTAGCCTTCTCTAAGTCAAATTGTTCAAATGAATCCATAAAATCTTCAAGTTGTTCTTGTTCTTCTTCAGAACCAAACATATCTTCAATTTCTTCATCACTTGGTTCCTCACCTTTAGGTGATAACTTACTTGAGTCAATATCATTTGGTTTAACCAACTTTACATCATATTGTAACGAGCCTTCAGGAATTGCAAATTCTTTTTGAACAACTTCAATTGCAAGTTCTTCCAAGTATTCTTTATTTTCGGATTCAATCTGAGCAATTTCTTGCATAGCGCTCATCACCATCATTTGAAGTTGCATCATCGAATTTTCTGATGTAACATCTTGAAGACCCGTATATCTTTTTAATCTGTTGATAACCTCTTTAAATCTTTGTGAAGCAATAAGTTGCTCAAAGTTAGATGGTTTATCCGGTCCTTCAGGTGTAATTTCAGGAAATGCTTTACTACCTGAAAGAGGAGTTTCACCTTTTTCAAATTTAGATTGGATATCAGGAGACATTCTTTCAGGCCCTTCGTATCCGATAGGTGCCTCATTAATTCGACTAACCAATCTTTTTACTAATTGTTCTTTTTTCATCTTACTCACCTTTTAATTTAATATTCATTTTACCAAAATTCAAATATTTTGGTAATTCACCTTTTGGTCTTGGTTCAGCATTAGGAGCTGGTTGAAAAGGATTTTTTCTAGGATTTGTTGTTGTTCTTTCTTTTTCTTTAGTTTTTTCTTTCTCCTTAGTTCCTGAACCTTTTGGTTTTGGGTCAGCATTAGGTGCCGGTTGGAAAGGATTTTTTCTAGGATTTGTTGTTGTTTTTTCTTTCTCTTTAGTTTTTTCCTTCTCTTTAGTTCCTGAAGATTCTGTCATTTCTGAAGACTCTTTAGTCATTTTTTTTCTCATTAAATTCATTAAATCTTTTTTAGTAATTGCTGGTCTTATGTTTGCTTCAACAATCTCTCTCATTTTTTGTTCCAAAATTACTTCATATGGATTTTTACCTTCTTTTAATGACTTTTTGACACCAAGAACACATCTTTCAAATTTTTTATCTTCACCTTTAGTATAATCATCTTTCTTTTTACCTTCTAAACCTAATGAGGATGTACAAATTGCAAAAGGATTTTGTTCAACTTTTTTCTTTGTTGTTTTTTTACCTTCAGTAAACTCAACAGTCCCATCAGTATTTGTTCTAACTTTAGTTGTTCCTGGAGGTACGTTAATACCCGCCTTAACTTCTTCAGGTTTTGCCACGTAAGATTTTTTTTCCTCAATCTCTTTAGTTTCAGTTTTTTTAACTGAAGCCATTCTACCAATAGGTTTATTCATTCCGACAAACCCTTGTGCGTTTACCATACCTTCATGTAAGTTTTTAATTTCTCTTAATGTCATCTTTGATAGAGTGCTTTTACTAACACCCATCTTAAGAATTTCTTGGATTTGTTTTTCTGTTACCATTTTCTTCAAATTCTTTATAATACTCAAGGATTATGTCCTTTTCGTATAGTTTATCTTTAACCTGTTGTTCACTCATTCCAAAGTGAAACACTAATCTATTATCTATATCACTATCTTTTTCCCAACCTAATGCAACAACATTGTCAATTGCATCTTTCATACAAAAAAAATCGGAGTTTTGAACGAGCTCCATATCTATTCCGTCTCTATTCAATACTCCTACTTTTTTAATTTCTTCGGTGTCAGGTGGTGTTGGGTTTCCATTTGCAGGATTTGTATCCCAATCATCACCAAATACTTCAGTCGTTTCTGAGAAAATAAACTCGTAAGTTTTATTCCCTCTATAATTTGCCCCTAATCCGTTTATAAAAACTAAATAACTCATAGGATATTACCTTGTGGAGATACCTTAAGTTGTTTGTTATTATTTTCAAAAATTAAATTACCTTTATTTGTCTTACCTACAAAAGTTATAAATGGGAAATTATTAACAATCTTTTTTGATATCTCAGATTGGGATTCAGTTAAAGATAATCTTTCAATTTCTTTAGTGTATTTCGCCTTTCTTGATTCAGAAATAACTTTTTGTTCTTTCTTTTTTTTATTAACAAACTTCTTTTCATTTTCATTAACTACAACATATCTTTTCAAGATTTTATCTACTTGAGACTCTCCAAAAACTTTAGAGAACATTCCATCTAAATAATCCGCTTCACCCATCTCTTCAAGTTTTGGTTCTTCTTCTGTTGAAGTCTCCTCTTCTGAATCAACATCAAATTCATCGCTTTCCTCCTCTGACCCATCATCTTCAATTCCGTAGTCAGACTCTTCCTCACCGTCAAATCTTGTTAAGATTTCTTCCTTGTCATCTTCATCTAATAAATTTAAATCTAATGAAGATAATATTGAATTGATTACATATTTTACATCTTTACTTGATAATTCTTCTTCATTACCCGAATAATCTCTAATCTTTTGAGCTAATTTTCCAGTTAATTTTTGAATAGATTTAAATGTAACAGGTTCACCACCTTCTGACGGTTCTTCACCCATATCATCCATATCACCCATATCACTCATATCATCCATATCAGTGTCCATTTCTTCACCTTCAGGTGATGCCGGCATTTCATCTGATGAAGGTGTTGGCATCGCATCTTCAGGAGCCGGAGATGGCTCAGGTGATGGTGCCGGTGGAGGTAAATCTGAAGGGGCTTCAGTAGGAGCCTCAACTTTAGGCTGTGGTGCCTTCAACATATATTTTTTATCTTCAGTAAATAATGAAATACCTTCACTAATACCGTTAACTCTATTAATTTCACCAGCCATTAAATTTAATTTTCTCATTGCCGATGAATAAGATGAAAAATGTTTTCTGTTTTTAATATTGTCAATATAGTCAGATACAGATTCATTAATTGATTTCTTAATGATGTAACCTAATCTCTCTTTAACAATCGAATATGTGTTACCATCCGCCAAAGTTATTTTATAATCAACAGAGGATGTTTCATTTATAGAATTTGGAATTACTTCTTTATACTTAGCAATCTCCATGATTCTTAGTAATTTTTCGTTTCCTTGTAGTTTTTCACTACCTATTGGTTTTATTTTACTCATTTTTTTTAATTGTTTAATCCGTTAAATCCGCCAAGGGTTATTGCATTTAATTGAACAACAGTATCTGCAGAACTTGCCATACCATTATAAATTGGGTGGGGTTGTATTGCAGATACACAACCCTCGCAGTTTGTTGAACCAGTGTAATTAATTAACTTATACGTATAAGTTCCAGACGAAAATACTGCCATGTTATTTTTTCTTTATAAATATACAGAAAATTAAGATTTTTTTAGATTAAGTAAAAAATCTACGTTTTGTTCCATTAAAGATAGCTCTTTATCTAAAAGATTATTCTCCAAATTGAATAATTTCTCTAAATAATCACTTCTTCTTAGGTATTTAAACACCAAATTCTCGTAAGAATATTCACCTTCTGTCTTAAGACCTGAACTACGATATTTTTTAAGTTTTTCTTTAAACTTTTTAATATATTCTCGAGCTTCATCGATATCTTTTTCAGTTGCGTTATCCACAACAGTATCAATTTGACTTTTCCAATGATTAATTTTTGATTTAAGAATTTTTGTATCAATGTTTGAATCTTCTTTTTCAGGTTTTACATCCCATTCATCATATAGAACTGAATAAACCCCTGAACTAAAATGTACTTCAGTTGCGTTTTGAACATATAACTCAACTTCATATCCAAAGATTTTAATATCGTGATTGGTATTAAAAATAGTTTTTTTAACTTTAAACAACTCTTCGTAAAGTGATAGTTCAGTATCTGAGAATTGAATAAAATCACAAACAACGTGAAGGTCAATATCAGAATACTCTGACCAATTATAATTGGCTAAAGAACCCGTGAAAATAACGTCCTCAATTAATAAAGGGACACCAATAAAATCAATAAATTCATTAGCAGTTTGAAGTAGTTTTTCCCTCACTTCTTTACGCAATTTCATATTCTCATCCCAAATTTTTGAGTTGAGCTCATCCTTAGAGAAAAAACTTTTGATTATATTATTATCTTTCACAAATAATAAATATCAACTAATTATAATCTTTTATACTTATAAACTTTTGCAATGTTTTTATTAAAAAAACTTCCTTGTGATTCCGCCATTCTAAATCTTGTATACACCTCGTGTGGAACTCCCTCATATTCATACTGAATACCTGTTTTGAAATCAACAATTAGTTTTTTACTCTCCGTATTGAAATCAGTTTTACTGATGTTTGATGATTCAATTTCACAAATAATGTTTGTTCCACTGATTGTTTCTTTTTTAATTGCCATAACTTTTTTTTTAATGATAAATAATTTTGAATTACATTTGTAGTTGAATTTAAGAACAAATTCATTTAATTTTAATAAAAACTATTTTATGACAGATTCAGTTGAAGAAGGTGGGAAACTACCAAAAAAGGCAGAGGTTAATTCAAATACCCCTGTTTTAGATAATTTTAGTCGTGACCTTATTAAACTTGCTGAGGAAGGTAAGTTAGACCCCGTTATTGGTAGGGAAGACGAAATATTACGTATTGCTCAAATTCTTTCAAGAAGAAAGAAAAACAACCCAATTATCATCGGTGAACCTGGTTGTGGTAAGACGGCAATTGTTGAGGGATTGGCAATGAAGATTTTTGAAGGTGATTGTCCAAGAAATCTTGTAGACAAACGCATTCTATCGTTAGAGATGAATTCAGTTATTGCTGGAACAAAGTATCGTGGTCAATTTGAAGAACGATTAAAGGTTATCTTGGAAGAAATTCAAGCAAACCCAAATGTTATTTTATTCATTGACGAAATTCATACCATTGTAGGTGCGGGTAACGCCTCAGGTTCCATGGATGCTTCCAATATCTTAAAACCAGCATTATCAAGAGGTGAAATACAATGTATTGGAGCTACCACATTGGATGAATACAAAAAACAAATTGAGAAGGATGGAGCGTTAGATAGACGTTTTCAAAAAGTAATTGTTAGTTCCTCAACAAAAGAAGAAACATTACAAATCCTTAAGAATGTTAAAGACAAATACGAAAATTATCACAAAGTAAATTATACCGATAATATTCTACAAATCTGTGTTGATTTGGCAGAGCGATATATTACGGACAGAGAGTTCCCTGACAAAGCATTTGATATTTTGGATGAGGTCGGAGCAAGAGCTCAGGTGGATGTAAAAAATCCTGAAATAATTGATGAATTAAAACGTCAGGCGTTAGAGATTAAACAACAAAAATTACTTGTTGTTAAAAAACAGAATTACGAAGAAGCCGCAAACTTAAGAGATAAAGAAAAGAAAGTTTTATCACAACTTGATGTTGAAAAGAAAAAGTTTGAACAAACTCTTTTGGATAACAGAAAAACAATTTCAGAGGAATTGGTTTACGAGGTAGTATCAACAATGACAAAAATACCTTTAACAAAACTTAATTTAGATGATAAGATTGCTCTTATTAATTTAGAAGAAGAGTTAAATAAATCAGTTATTGGACAAAAAGAAGCGGTTACAAAGATTGCAAAATCTATTCGTAGAAATAGATTAGGTATCAAAGACCCAAATAAACCAATTGGTTCATTTATATTCTTAGGTTCAACAGGTGTTGGTAAAACATTACTAGCGAAAGAATTAGCCAGACAAATTTTTGGAAGTGATGAAAATCTTATCCGAGTTGATATGTCTGAATACCAAGATAAACATACCGTATCTCGTTTGATTGGAGCACCTCCGGGTTATGTAGGGTATGACGAAGGTGGGCAACTTACAGAACAGGTAAAGACCAAACCATACTCTGTGGTATTATTTGACGAGGTTGAGAAGGCTCACAAAGATATATTCTCAGCATTACTTCAACTATTGGATGAAGGTTATATGACGGATAGTTTTGGAAGAAAAATCAATTTCAAGAACTGTCTAATCATTATGACATCAAATCTTGGGGTGAAAAAGATGCAAGAGTTTGGAGCAGGTGTTGGGTTTAGTAAGACAGGTAATGTTTATACCAACGAAGAACTTAAGAAAACAATGTTAAATAAAGAATTGAAGAACCACTTCGCACCTGAGTTTATCAATCGTTTGGATGAAGTAATTGTATTCAACACACTTCAAAATGACGATATCCAAAAGATTGTTTTGGTTGAGGTTAACAAATTAAAATCTCGTTTATCAAAATTGGGATATAACATTAACTTCGGTCAATCGGTAATTGACTTTGTTTCAAAAGTAGGGTTTGATGATGTTTACGGAGCACGTCCTTTGAAGAGAGCAATCCAAGAAAAGATTGAAGACTACATTTCAGATGAAGTATTACGTGAAAAAATTGTAATGGATAAAACCTACAATATTGAAATTAATGAAGAGGAAGTGTCAATATCAGAGGTTGAAGTTCAACCTGATAAAACGCCAAAAGTGAAAAGAACAAGAAAGAAAAAGGGGGAATAAACCCCCTTTTTTATTTTTAGAAATTATATAATTGTGACCTATGGATAAATTCGTATTTCTGATTACCAAGTTCTTCAACCATTTTTCTACCTGTATTCATACCGGCAAAAACTTCATGGACAACGACATATTCATTTGGTGTGTGATAGTTGTGATAACCAATTGAGAAGTTGATACAAGAGAAGTCAAACTTCTTACGAAGTTGCCAAACGTCAGTGTAAGGGTGTTGCATATATTGAGGTTCAGACAACATACCTTCAGAAAGAACTTTTTTAGCTTTTGACTCAAATTCAGAATCCGTTTCAAAAACTTTAACACCATAACAATATTCTGTTACCATAAAATCGTGAGGAGCGTCAAACTGAATTGCATAACCCACATTACTGAAAAATTCAGGGTCGGCCTCTTTTGAACCCAAACAACCAACTTCTTCTGTTACAAACAAAGCAACTTTAATCACATCAAAGACTTCCAATAACTGAAGACAGGCAAACACTCCACACTTATCATCACCACCAATACCTGTTGGGTTACCCAAATCATTATATGCTTTAAGTGATAAACTTGGATTACCTTTTGAGTCTTTAAGTTGTTCTTCATGGATATTGATTGTATCAATGTTATGAACTGTATCGGTATGTGCAACAATACAAGGGTAGGATTCACCCTCGGTTATCTCACCTTTTGTCACATAAACATTTCCAAAGTCATCAACTTTAAAATTGTGTTTTTTTTCGGTTAAGTATTCAACCAAAAATTCAATCATTAAATCTTCTTTAAATGATTTTGTTGGTATTGACAATACCTTTTTTAAGAAATCAACATTTTCTATCATAGCTTATAAAGATAAGCCATTTTTACATTAAAACAATTCAGGATGATATAAAAAATTTAAGAAAGTTTCATAATCAATTTTAACAGTTTTGTTAAATTCATTACGTTCATAATCGGTATATGTAATAAGTATTTTTCCATCATCAACATCTTGAATTATGAATTTGTTTGGTGTTTTTTCACCAAATGTTTTTTGTGGAGGAAATTCATACCATTTACCAATATCACCATACTTTAAATTTGACAATTTTTCACGTAAATCAGAGTTCTTACGGTAAGAATCAAAATTATCACTATCCTCAATTTTAGTTATGATTTTATCAAGTTCCCAACCAACACTTCTGTTAAAACCTTCATCATCAAAATTTTTATTGTCAAAATATGCATAATAATCTTCATATAAATCTTCATCAAACTCTAGCCCCAATTGGTCAATAGTTGTTTTTAACATATCTGAAAGTTTGGCATCTTTGTCCTCACCAAATTTATCCCAAGTATTTAAAATAATTGAAACAGTTGTCATGTATAGATTGGCACATTTTTTCTCAAAGATATTTGCAGGAATTAAAACGTTACACAACTTAGCTGTTACATAATCTTTTAATCCTTTAATCAAAGCTTCATCATACTCACTTGTATAATCATAAATAATAGTTCCTATTTCATCTGAGAATTCATTCTTTATCCACTTACAAATTTCCATAACCTTATTATTATGGTTTCTTAAATCTTCAACAGAAAGACTAGGCCTTAATATTTTTACTATCTGTTTAACCTTATCTAAATTCTCATCATTAAAGTTATTCAGTAAATACCCCTCTTCCCAATCATAATCCATAGAATATTCATCAACAAAAACATTACCTGAGTGATACGCTCCTTGGAAGGCAACTCTAATTAAAAAACCGTTATTAGTTTCATCACTATTTCTAGCGAAAAGGTCAACATAATCCTCAGTATCAAACGTTAAATAAATCAAAGACTTACCAAGATTTTTTTCGTTTACTCTCGTAATACGTAAAATATCCTCATCGTCTTCGTATCTAACAAAATTTGCAGTAACTAAACCTTCCGTAAAATCTTTTAATGCCTGATAAAGTTGACTCATTAAACTTTTTTTAAATAAATACTTGGTTAAAGAAGAATATATTTATATCTTTACAACATAGTTCTTTGATTTATGGGGGTGTTTTTGGATTTGACAGGAATGAATTTATTATAAAACGCACGTCGGGGCTAAACTAACCCTGTAAAACTGGTTTAAAACACAAACGGCAACACAATTGCAAAACTTTCTACACTCGGTTTAATCCGTACTGAAGAAGTAACTGTAGCCTAATCTAAGATTAGTATACAACGGGGTCGGTGAGCATATAACCTTGCAACAGAAGCTTGTACCGTGGTGTGGTTTCTATCCGAAAAGGAACAAAGTGGAGGATTAGTTCTCAGTAAACCGAACCACTATAAAATAAGGGAATTGTGAAGTTTCGGATTGTTTAGAAAAACAATGACCTAAACGTGTAGTGTTTTATCGTAAACATTTTTGGACCTGGGTTCGAAACCCAGCACCTCCACCAATTAAAAAGGGACTTTTCAGTCCCTTTTTTTATTTTATAAATCTTTTAAAGTTTTTTAGTTCTTCAGTTAAACTTGATTCCTTTTCTTCTTCTTTTTTCTTATCTTCCTCTTCTTTTTTCTTAGACTCCTCTTCTTTTTTCTTTAGTTCTTCTTCTTTTTTCTTCTTTAGTTCTTCTTCTTTTTTAACTTCTAAACGAACTTCATTTGCTGCATCCGATAAACCCTTAACCTCATAACCAAATATTTCATAGTCACAATATTTATCAGCCTTTAATATGTTTTTTTCACCAAAATTATCAATAAATCTTTTAACATATTTTTCACAATCAGATTCTCCACTAATATCCGCAATTTCTTCAACCCCAAATGTAACAAGTAATTTATTAATTTGTGTATCTATCTCAGATTGTGACATATCAACCCAAGCTGGTATCGGTTCAGGGAATTCAAAATTTGCTAAATTTGATTGAGGTATTGAACTACAAAAATTAGGAGTACTCTGAACTTCATCATTTCCATTCGCAGACCAAGATAGATGGTAATGGTCCCCTGTTGAATTTGGAGTTGGGTGTCTATATTCATCAATAAAAGTAAATCCGTCAATAGATTGTCTAGCTGCACACAAAAGAGTTGATATTTTATCTAATGTTTCATCGTCAGAATTTTTAATATCCTTTTCTCTATTTTTCCAAAAAACTATGTCATTAGCATTACCTTTAGGATGTCGGCTGGTTTTTGACTTTTTATGAAAACTATCATTTCCAGCACCAAATCTTATATTTAACTCAGGCATTTCTTTTTTAAAGGCTGAAGATACTTTTTTTATCACATTTGCTAATTCTGGAGTGATATCACCAAGTTCATCAATTGTCGATTTATGCGCATATCCTAAACTATTTAAATGTGTTCTAACACCATTTGCGTTAACGTGAGTTGATTTATCAACTTCTGATTCAAGTAAAACATTTCTTAATTTTTTAATTTCAGAAATAACTTCTTTATGGTCATTAATATTATTCATATATTTTTTTGTATATTTATAAATATTATGGAAAACAATAAATTAATTAAAATTGCACAAAAGTTATCTTTATCGATTAAAGATACAAATGTTGCCCAAATATCAAGAAAATTAAATAGCAGTAAAGGCCCGTATCAACAAATGATGTCCGTGTTAGAAGGATGGGATTTTGTTAAATTGGTATTTTTAATCGGTGCCATTAATAATGGTGAAAAAGAATTTGAATCAATATTATGGAAATTAAGTAATGATGGGTTTACCTACGCAATTGCCGATGTATTTGATGATGAGGTTCAGGAAACATGTAGTGAATGTAGTGGTAATGGTTCACAAGATTGTGAATACTGTAATGGTAGAGGTAACACAGATTGTAACACGTGTAATGGTAATGGAGAAGTAGAATGTGATGACTGTAATGGTAGTGGTGAAGATGAAGAAGGTGACACGTGTGCAAATTGTGATGGAAGTGGAAATTTAAACTGTGGTAACTGTGATGGTGATGGTGAAGAATCGTGTGAAGAATGTGAGGGTTCAGGTGATGAAACCTGTGATGAATGTGATGGTTCAGGTGAACAAATAAAATATGAAGCCTACGAATTAAAGTTAACCATTTATTTTAGTATTAATCAAGAATTAAAATCAGAAGTTAGTAAACTTGAAAGATATAACGAAATTAACTCTAAAATAATCACAGATTATCAAGATACAAATGAAACTATATTAGTATATGCACTACCACCAGCAATAGAAGTTGAGACAGATGAGGGTTTACAATATAATACCGAATATTTTTATGATGTAGATAATGGAGGATGGGTTGGTGGAACTGCCGATAGACCAAACTTTGATTTAGATTACTAAATCAAAAAGTTTTTAACTGATTCAGTATCAGTTTTAAATTCTTCTTTGAAATTCTTTGTAAACTCCTCATTTTCACAATATATTTCAACATGCTCACTGAATACCCAATCCATACAAAGAAGAGCAATTAAATGATTATCTCTATCCGTAATTGGTAATGCTACCATAGACTGTGTTCCAAACTTTTTAATTAATGCTCTTGTTGATATATCCGGAATATGCCCACAATCGTGAATAAACAGTCCGTGCTCCATAGTTTGTTTAATCAACCAATTATAGTGACTTACAAATACATTTTGTATTTTTTCAGTTACTCTTTCAAGTCCGTCAGAACATCTTTCATATGTAACTGAGGCTTTTTGCATTGCTGATGATGTATAGAAATTACCACCATTATGAAATTGAATGACATATATTCTATCTGCGTTATATTTTCTTCTTATTTCTCTTAACGTAGAATGAACAATTTCGTCTGTTTCTATTTGTTGTGAAAGTTTGTTTCTTGAGTTTTGTTTCGCTCTTTTTTCTTTCATCATGTTAAAAACCCCTGCGGTAATTAATGCTATAATGATAGATGTTACTGATGTAATAATTGTTGGTATAATTTCCTTCACCGTTTTTTTCTTTAAATTTTTATATCACTAATTGATAAATATTAGTAAAAATAAAAAAGGGTAAAAAATTACCCTTTTTAAAACAATAGTAGTTCCGCTTGGACTCGAACCAAGAATAGAAGATTAGAAATCTACTGTGATATCCCTTTCACCACGGAACCATATGTCCCAAATATAGATTAAATTTGTGACAATATTAAAGTTCTTTGACAATATACTTATGACCTGAATCAGAATTTTTCTCAAATAATTCTTTTGTTATTTCAGCTTCTTCATAGGTATTAAACTCCAAGATTTCATCGTGGATGTTTAGAAGGATGACTGGCATCTCAACTCCTTTTTTGTTTTTTATAAATTTAACGATTACAAACATAATTAATATCCAAAATGTGTTCCACTATAATTATCCCATTCGTCATCAAACGAAAATTTCACTTTATCATACTTTTTAATGATTGGAGTTGATTGTTCTTCTATAAAGTTTGGATTTGACATAAATTCTTTCCATGTATAAAAATCACATATACTCTCTAATACCTCCAAAGGAACTAATATAAGTTTATCATGAGTCAATCCCTTAACATCATTTCTATATTTTTCTGATATTTGTATTTTGTTTTCTGACATAACAATTTAAGTATAATAATACTTACTGGTAAATTCAATTTGTTCTAATAAATTTTTATTAATATCTTTGTGATTATGAATGGAGTATTAGTTCTTAATTCAGATTATAGTCCCTTAAATGTAACATCGTTTAATCGTGGTTTTAATTTAGTCTATAAAGGAAAGGCAGAGGTTGTTAAATCATCTGACGAGCCTGTCGTATGTGGTATTATAAAACTTGTTAGACCCGTCATTATTAGACTTTTAAACTATGTTTCAATCACTCGTAGACGTATTCGTGTTAATCGTCACAGAATCATGAGACGTGACCACAACGCTTGTGTTTATTGTGGAAACAAAAAAGACCTTACAATCGACCATATCGTCCCTAAATCAAAAGGTGGGGGTAACACATGGGATAACCTAGTTACGTGTTGTATAACGTGTAATTCGAAGAAAGGGGACAAGTTGTTAAGTGAGACCAATATGAAGTTAATGAAAAAACCCACAGAACCTTCTATATTTTCGGATTCTGTGGGTCAATCTTTACAAAAAATTTGGACTGAGTATCAAAAGTCTTTTTAAAGACCTTGTGTAATTGAACTTTTTAATTTTTCAATGTAACTTTTTTTCATATCTGTCGAAGTTTCAATTGTTGTGTTTTTTAAATCTTCCAATGATTGTTTAACCTTTTGAGATATCTGATGTGTTAAATCATCTAAAGTTGTTCTTGATGCCGCAAGTTTAGCCATTGTGTTTCTAACAATAGTTTCCAAACCATCACCTGATGGGTCACTGATTTCAATAAAACTTTCAGGTAAAATCGAAACAATAGTTTCAGAAACATATTGAGGGTCAATCATTTTTTTAGCATCTTCTTTTGGTAAACTTTTAAATGTCTCACTAATTTTTTTACCAATTTCTGAATTTGGGTCAATTTGTAATTTATTTAAAATAAATTGTGTACCTTTTTCAATAAAAGTTTCTTCATGCCCTCCAAATACTGAATTAAATGCAATATCAAAATCACCTAATTCTGACTCATTTAATGTCTTTAAAACACCACTATTGAAGTAGGTATCAAAAAACTTTCTATATGACTCGTTGAAGAAATATTTTGAATTTTCTTTTAAACTTATTTTTTTGTTCAATTTAGATATTTTTAATTTTTCTTTAATATTTTCAGAAATTGTTTTATTCGTTTTCATCTCTTTTAATTTTTTCTTAATTTTTAATTTTCTTTCAATTAAATGTGTCGTCACAGACTCTTTTTTAACTAAACTTTTTCTCCAGTAGTCATACCATTTTACATCATATGGCTCTAAGTCGGCAACTATTTTAATAACAGGATTTTTATGTAAATCTTTTTTATTGTTTTTTTCGGCCCATCCTAAATCATTATCAATTGTAGTGTCACATTGTTTTACATATACTCTATCAAAAAACACATCAAACTCATCATTAAAACTAACAATCATCTCAAATGCCGCTTGGTCTCTTTCTTCATCCGTCTTATAATCATTAATAAAATAATTATTAGTTAGCCAAGGGTCACAATCCATTATAAAATTTGGGGGTTGCATACCATCAATATATATTTTACCAATTGTGTTACCTTTTAAACCTGGAAAATCATCTGAATTATAAACATGATATGTAACAGCACTCATCGTACTATTACAATAATCCAAAGTTTTTGAACCTTTTAAAGATAATTTATATTTTTTAGCAATTTCAGGAAAATGTTTATTAACATAATCTCTAAAAACATCACCTGATTCCATTTCTTCACATCCACTATTACATTTAAAATACATCCCATCACTTGGCTTCCATTTACATCCTGTAATATCATTTGTTTTATCATCCTCTTTTGTTTTTGGATTTACAGGTTTTGGATTTACAGGTTTTGGTTTTGGTTTACAACTATCAGGTTTATAATACCATCCATTTTCACATTGTTTAACTTGGCAACCTAATTTTTTTTTATCTTCAACGAAGTCGTCGGCAATTCTTACGAACCCACCATCCTTACAAGAACTTTCTTCTAATAATATTTTGTTATTTAAACTCATATCTTATAAATACCTTTATTATTCTTTAAATGTACCATCCTTAAATTGAAAATCTATAGGAGTTTCAGTTTCATCACTATTTTTATAAGCACTACCTATGCCTGTTTCCTTATCATAAGGAGTTACCACAGTATATCTATTTACTAAGGCCCAAGCTTTAAAACCTTCAGGCGATTTAATTATCTTTTTTTGATTTTCTCTACGTTCATTAGCAATTGAAAGTATTCTCTCCATGTTTTGGTCTTGAGTTTTATTAAAATCCCATCCGGCAGCCTCTAACGCTTCTCTATTACTATTTATTAAACCTTGGAACGAATTCCTAAAGTCTTCTTCAGCTGTTTCTCCACCTGTTATAAGTCTTACTGTCAAATCATATCCCTTTTTTATAATATCATCAACATAAGTACCTGCAAGAAGATTCCACCAACCCTTATCAAAACCTATTGGCATATTTTCCAATACACGGTCTTTAAAATCTTTTTCAGTCATAAATTCTCCTTGCAGATTATTAAGTTGATTACACATTTCCGGAGGTAAACCATCTGTCGCACATAATTCTTTTAATGCCTTAAAATCTTTAGCGATTTTTTTAATATCTTCGTTTTCCATTAACGTATCAAAAACACCCGCTAAAATTGGTATAATACCAAAATTAACAAGAGCTAAACCTAATAGTTTATCTATTGCCTTTCCAGCAACACCACTTCTTAAATAACTTCTTTGTACTTCTTTCCAACCTTGTGGGTCCTTCCAAAGAACAACATTTGCAAATCGTTTAGCACCAGAAGCCAGTAAATCAGTATTTTGAAAGGCTAACTTGTAATAAGCGTAAGGATTAACTAAATTAAGAACTTCAATCCATGCACTCCATTTTGAAGCAACTGGAAACCATAAAGATTTTTGTATACTTAACGATTTATCAGCCAATAATTGTTTTATTTCAGGACTATTAACAAATTCATCCCCCTCACCAGTTGATTTAACAATTTTATTATCTATTAAATATTTTTTAAACACTCGTTCAACTTCTTGTCTTGATGAAAATTTCATTGCCGCCAATTTGTTAACCAATGTTTCAAGATTTTCAGATATTTTACTTCTAACACCTTTTTCACCTACTAATTTATAAGAAATTGTATCTAATTCTTTTTCTAATTCTTTAACAAGTGTTTCTGATTTTTTAAAATTTCCATCAATAAAACTTTGTCTTAGAAATTTCATAAATCCTGGTTCATAATCATTATAAAGTTCTACCCAATAATTTGGTTTTTTAGCTCTTTGAACCATTTCAGGTAAAACTTTAATTGAATCATCAACTTTTCTGTATAATAGTGATGAAAGATATACATTAATGTCAGGATATTCACCCCACATTTCTTCTAAAATTTGTTGAGTTGTTTTACCTGTTTGTTCTTTTAACCTTGCAATTTTAAGTAGAAAATCGTCTGAACTATCTAAAATATCATCAAATTCATTAAGAAACTCATCCCATAATTTATTTACATATGTAGTATCACTTCTCATGATATTGGCAATCATTCTTTTATCAGCATCTTCTAAAATAGACCAAATTTGGGGGTCACTAACTAAAAGTTCAAATGTTTCGAACATTTCTTTTCCAATTCTTTGACCTCCAATAGACCAAATCTCTTCGTTTTTTAATTTCGAAGCTTTACCGACAAAATCATTAAATAAGTCTACTACATCATCACCAACTTTTCTAAAAAATTGTGCTTGTTCTAATATAATTTTTTTATTTCCAAGTATTTCATTAATTCTATTAATTTCTTCTCGAATTAATTTTCTTTCATTTAATGTTTTCATTTTTTTATATATGTTATTCCGTTTATATTTTTTACGTTTGTCGAATCTAAATTGTCAGGCCAATCCATAATATTTAAATCCGTTTCTTTAACCCAACCTTCTTTTTCCATTTTTTTAATTTGGAGTTTATTTAAATTTTCCTGTTTTGGGTCAATAGTTTTTGTATCGTCTCCTTCTATTTCTATATATTGCCCACCAGCATTATTAACACTATCTTTTAACTCTCGGGCAAAATACTCATCAGCCTTTTTTGCTAATTGTTTAACATCAATATTAACACTTTGACTAATTTTTGACCTAAGCTCAATTATTTTTGGGTCATTTGCAATGTTATCCATAATCTCAGGAGATTTTTCGATATTAAATAACATATTCATTACCATTTCTTTTTGTAATGATTCAGGTATATGAGCGTAAACCCATTTAAAATCTTGTTTTTGTTTATCATTCAAATAATCACCTAACAGACCATCAGTTAAAAAACTAGCCCCTACAGTTGCTAAACCTGTACCCAATTCTCTTACCCATAATCTTTTTAGAAATGGAATATCTTTAAGAACCGATGGGTCGGCTTTAGCTAATAAACTCATATGTTTAGACATATTTTTAAACTCTTGATTACTTAAAAATTCTTTCAGTTCTTTCATCATTAGACCTTTTGTAACGTCATCCATTTTCAGAGCTTGAGAAAATACAAGTTGTTCACCCTCATCTAATGTAGTGTAAAATCTTGCCCATTTTTGAGGTGTTGATTGTGAAGTTAAACCTTCATTTGCAATTTTTCTTGATAATGTTGAGAATGATTTTGGATTAACACCTCTGAAATACTTACTATATTTTAACGCAGGTAGTAATCCAAATAAAACTGAAAAAACTGCACTTACGTTATTACCTTTCTCATATTCTCTTTGACCTATCCAAATACCTAAACCAACTTCAACTAATAATTCCGCAGTAATTAATAATGGACCTATTGGTAAAAACATACTTGCAATGATTGTTGCCGTACTAATCGCCAAAGTAATCATAGTTCCCCACTCATCAGTAAATCTATCCCAATCGCCTCTTCTATCCTCCCATTTTGGAGATTCGTAGAATGTATACGGACGTTCTTTTCCAGAAGCAAACCCATTCCACTTCCAATTTGTCGCTCCGTATTTTGCATCATAATCAGGATTTACCCCATCTCTTGTCCATATTATCATTGTATGGTAGTACTTTCCACCCCAGTCAAATCCACTCACAGCTCCTTGAGATGCGATTCTTGACATCCATTCATATGTGACCTCAGGGTCTTGTTTTGGATATCGATTAATCCAATCATCAACCTCTTCATAAATTGCTGATTCGTCCCAAAAATAAAGTTTTGCGTCTTGAGGTAAAAAATATGCACCATTTTGTGTAACTCGATAATAACAAAATCCATCAATCAATGCGTCTTTACCTGAAGCACCTTCTGGATTATCAGGCGGCATAATTGCCTTATCAGGTGATGAGCAATAATTTGGGTATTCTCCACTACGGTCTGTTGTATCTTCTTTGTTAGCTTCTCTATCTAAGTAAGAATCATATCCGATTTGTTGTTCGTAGATATTGTGATAATTTTCAGACAAAGTTTGTCTACTGTTATACTTCATATTAAGAAGTATTTTATTTAATAATTCTTTTTGTTCTTTATCCATTTTCACCAAATTTGATTTGCGGAACCACGTTTTATACCTGTATCCCATTTTTCGCCGGATTTACCCAAAGGATTTGCTTTACCTCTTGTTGTCACATAAAGCTCATTCCAATTGGACCCCCTTTTATTTGTGTTTCCACCACCTCCTCCACCTCCGCTAGCAGCATCCTGTTCACCTAATTCATCTTTCTTACCTTTTTTACCATCGGTAGTCAGATTTTTAAGCAAATCAATTATATAGTCAACGTCCTGTGTCATTTTTTTATAAATATCTTTGGTTAGATAAAAAAGTGTAGTTATATTTGTATATATGAAACAATTACTTTATTTACTATTATTATCAGTAACATTTTTATCTTGTGAGAGATATGAACAACCTACTTACCCATCATTATCAGGTAACTATGTAATTGATGTTATCACAGTTTCAACCGATTCTTACACAGATGTATTATATCCTGGTGATACACTATTTCTAAACGATACTAATTTTCCAATGGATACAATTGCCGTTGGTTTTACCAAATTAGGTTTTAATAATACACATATGGGATTTAATATTGTTGAGAACCAGTGGGGTGATTACTATTTTGAAGATAAATCCCCATATACCTGTACTAACTTTGAATACCAAGGAAATGGATTTTTTTGGGTAATGATTAATGGAATACAATACTCATTTGATATTGTACAAGATGGTTTTGAAGATTTAATTATTCGTTCTAAAACAGGTAGATTTAGAGATTCCAACAATAATAAAATGGAATTAACATTTACTATGACTATGACATATTAGAATAAAAAGGAAGGTGGAATTTTATTTGGATTTAATTTATAATACTCATCCATAAAATCCTTTAACTCAATTTTATCAACTTCGTATTCCCTTTCGTCTAACGCTTCTTCATCAATAATTAATTCGTCAGTATCTTCTTCGTATATAATAGGAAAATCACTTGATTCGTAATTATAGTTTTCCAAAATGAAAAAACCGGACTTCTCAACAAAGTCCAGTTCAAATTCATGTTCTCTTATCTCGTCCTCACCATCTTCTTTTAATCTAAAACTAACTTGTATAATTTCAGATTTTGGATTATAATAGTAATCAACAATTTCTTTGATTTTCATTTCCTTAAAGAATTTTCTTAAACCACTTAAGTGATTCATTGATTTGTTCTTGTACTAACGAAGCTTTTGATTTAATTTTAATACCTTCTTCAATTTCTTCCATAGTATATTTTTTACTTGAACACTGTTCACATTGTTCCCCCTCTTTCATTTCTCCACCACACTGTTCGCATTGCTCTCCTTCGCTCATAGATGAACACTGTTCACACATTTCACCTTCATATAATCCACTACATTGTTCACAAACTTTTCTCATTTTTTGATTAATGTTGGTGTTTTTATATTCGGTAACATCACCTTTATTATTAACGGTAATACCACCTTTATCTTGAGCCAAATCCTCAACATTAAGTATTTGTTCTTTTGGTGTGTCAAATCCACGAGTGACATAACCATCATATGGTTTTCTGTGTTTATCTTTAATTGAATTTTTTTCTTCCTCTGAAATACCTAAAAAATATGGTTTCATAATAATTGTTTTCTAGATAAATATATGGTTGATTGAATAATATTAATTTATTATACTTTACACATGGAAAAACCTTATCAACTATTACAACCAGTTTTTAAAGACCATCGTGGGTCTTTTACACCAATTAAACTTTCTGACAAGTGGGTTCAATCAAACATTAGCATAAACGACGATATATTTGTATTTCGTGGATTACATTATCAAGATGACCCAATGGCTCAATCCAAATTAGTTTCCATTATTCAAGGAAAAGTAATTGATTTTGTTATCAACTTAGATAAAGACAGTGAAGACTTCGGTAAATTAGAAACATTCGTCTTAACATCAGGTGAATCGGTATATGTCCCAAAAGGATACGCTCACGGATTTTTAACACTTCAAAGTGGAACAATTGTTAACTACCTGGTGGATAATGAATATTCAAAAGAACACGAAGGATGTATTCAATGGGATACCGTAGAAGAAGTAAAAGACATTATCACCAAATACATGAGAGGATTTAACTTTAAAGTTAAGATTAGTGATAAAGACACCGAAGGAATCACATTAGAAGAATACAAAAACAAATGACAAAAGAAGAAGTTGAAGAATTAGCTGAAGGTGCAATTCTATTAGACGGATTTGATGATTGTATTACAGGAGTTGTTGAAGAGTTTGGTAATGGTGTGAGAATACTTTATTCACGTGATAAAATACTTGAGTCATTACAAAAAGATATGTCTTATGAAGATGCTTTAGAATATTATTACTACAATATTGTTGGTGGACACTTCGGTGAAAGAAATCCTTTGTTTTTACTTTAAAAGTAATTTGCGTAAAATGAAATAATTTTTGGAGCGTATCTTTTTAAATAAGAATTAATTCTTTCTACGGTTACTTCTTTATTTTCGTCTTCAATTATACTGATTACTCCGTTTACCATTTCACCTTGAGCCTTATCGGCCATATCAACTAATTCATCAAACGCTTCGTTAGTATCATTATACTTGTGTTCGTGAGCTAATCTTTCTTTACCCATGTAAAGATATGGTGCGGTT
>Ga0181351_1000005_pt1 | contig 69225 bp, 60 predicted proteins | sample Su13VDMM15SD_FD_170485 | JGI IMG/M metagenome (GOLD analysis project Ga0181351, IMG submission 170485) | Freshwater viral communities from Lake Michigan, USA - Su13.VD.MM15.S.D | ecosystem: Environmental > Aquatic > Freshwater > Lake | place: USA: Michigan | collected 2013-07-16 | reverse complement strand
ATTAATTCCAATGCTGACAACCGAGTTATAACTGGATCGAATACTGCTGGTCAACTTAATGGAGAACCGAACTTTACATTCGATGGAACATCCGCGTTTATCGCGGGAGCGTTAGGTGTTGGTAGTGGAGCAACTCCAACAACATTAGGTTTGATTAGAGCTTCAAATGACGTAATCGCATTCTTCGGTTCAGATAGTAGATTGAAAGAAAATGTTACACCGATTACTAATCCAATAGAAAAAATATCTAAAATTGGAGGATATGAATACGATTGGATTCCAATGAAAGGAATACACGAAAACGAAGGTCATGATATCGGAGTAATCGCTCAAGAAATAGAAGCAATCTTACCTGAAATTGTAACTACAAGAGATAATGGTTACAAAGCGGTTAAATACGAAAGATTAGTGGCTCTATTAATTGAGTGTGTTAAAGAACAACAAGTTCAAATTGATGAACTAAAAAATATAATAAAAAAATAGAATCAATAATACAATTAAGTCCCTATCTGATATATAATTATTAGATAGGGACTATACTTAAAAATAATAATAAAACATGGGACAAACTCCGGCCACAGGAACTGAAATTAAAATGTCGTGTGTTTATGACGCATTTGGATTCCCACTTCCAACGTTTAATATTTCACTTAATGGAGTATTAGGAGCTCTTAGACAACCTCCTCAAGCTCTTGGGGTTTCAGCAATTCCTGCAAGTAGTCAAACAACTTTATCTGCTGACATGGGTGGTTTAACTACACCTGATGATTATTGTGATAGTTTGATTCTATTTACCAATACTTCAGGATTTACGGGGTATGCAACGTCAAACAACGCTTGTAGTGCGACCACAAGTTTCAATTTAGCAATTTATTTCAGTACTTCTACGGCTGATTGGTTGGCAGCCAACGGGAAAACCGCATTCACAAATTCACAACTTACAACTATTTTCAACGGTAATAGTCAATTTTATAAATCTGACGGCACGAACACTTCAGTATATTCTCCTCAAATTAATTCATCAGGAGTAGTAATCAGTGTAACATCATGTCCTTTGTAACAATAATTAAAAATGGGGTTAACTCCAGCCACAGGATCTGAAATTGATTCGAGTGGTGAAGTTTTATCTGTATTATTCTGTGCTGGAGCGGTTTGTGAACCTTTTTAATAATTGAATAAGATAAAAAAATATATTTATAAGTAATATGAGTTGTATAATACCCTTAATCATCTTAAATATTTCATTATATTATCTCCACTAATCTTCAGAAAAGTAATTATATTTTGTATATTTTTATAAAAATATAATTATGAATTTTGATTACAAAAATTTTTTATCTGAGTATGAATTAAACCATATTGTGTGGTCAGGGATTGAATATGATAAGGAAAAATTGATAAACTTTATTGATAGGTATAATCAGTTAAAACACACACCAAAAACTAATGATTCAATTGAAGAAGTTAGTATTATGGAAAATATTTTGAAAAAACAAAACAATGAAAATTTACAAAAGTTACTGAATAATGATTCTGACTATAGTAGATGGGCAACTGTTGAAAAATTTTCAAGAAGAGCTGCGGTTGAGATACTTTTAGAAGGTAGGTATTCCAAAGAAACTTTTTCAATTATTAGTAATTTACCGGTGGTAGATTTTAAGTTAGTGATGAAACGGACAAAAGAACTCATTAAAACTATTAATGAGACAATAACCGAATCTGAAATGGATACTTCTAAAATTTCTGGTGTGAAATGAGTATCTACACAAATACAATATGGGAAGGAATACCTACATCGGTTTCCATATTGGTTCCAACGAGGGACACTGTGTATTCTCATTTTTCACTTTCACTTGGAAATTTAATAAAAACTACCACTCAGATGGGAATTGATGTACACCTTTTTTTTGATGCATCAACCATATTAATTAACCAAAGAGAAAGCCTGATAGGCCAAGCCATTGCAATGAAATCTGAATGGGTACTTTGGTTGGACAGTGATATGATGTTTCCTACAACAACTTTATTAAGGTTACTTGCTCATAAACAAGATATAGTGGCTTGTAATTATATGAAAAGAGCCTACCCATTCAAATCTGTTGCATTTACTGACACCAACGATTTTGAGAGTTGGATACCCATACAATCTGAAGATGATTTAGTTACAGTTGAAGCAATTGGAATGGGTTGTGTTTTAATGAAAACAGAACTGTTTAAAAAATTAGAAAAACCGTATTTTGAATACACCTACCAACCAAAGACTAATGACTGGGGAGGAGAAGATTTTACCCTGTTTAAGAAATTGAATAAGGTTGGGTATCAAGTCAAAGTGGATATGAACTTAAGTAATGAAATCTACCACATTGGAACCTATGCGTATGGTAAGAATTTGGAAGCAAACATTCAAAAAAAGAGTAAATAATCTTAATTATTTTCATGATTACAAATCAACCCTATATTGAAAAATACATAACCGCAAACGATGGAGAATTAGTTCCATACCTATGGACGCATGGTGCAACTAAATCACATTTGGGAGATGGATTGATAATATACTCTCTGATTCAACACATGAGGGCAAAAGTTTGTGTTTGTATTGGTTCAGGTGGTGGATTTATACCAAGAATAATAACTCAAGCAAGAATTGATTTACATAATCAACAAATATTTGAAGGAAATCCTGACTATAATTGGGGTGACATAGGGGTTACGTATTTGGTTGACGCATGTAATGGGGTTGGAGGACCAACCGATATAGAAGATGAGAATTCATTTTTTAGAACTACATTTTATCCCCGTTTAATTAAATCTACATCGGTAGATGCTTACTATGATTTTTTTGTTAGACAAGATATCAAAATAGATTTTTTATTCATTGACGGAGACCATTCTTATGAAGGGGTTAAAACAGATTTCGAATTATATTCAAAAATAATCTCAGATAACGGAGTAATAGTCTTACACGATACTGATGAAAACTATGAAAAAAGTTTGATTGTTTCAGAGGATTCAAAAAAAGACCATCATTCATTTGATGGGCCATCTAAATTGGTCCAAGAGTTACAACAAAGTCCTGAATGGAACTTGATAAATCTACATAATTTCCGTATATTAATGGATAAACCATCATCGAGTGGTATTACAATAATAAATAAGAAATTATAATATATGAAAATATTAATAACAGGAGTTGCGGGTCTTTTAGGTTCAAGACTTTCTGATTGGATACTCGAAAACAAGACAAATGTTGAGGTAATAGGTGTAGATAACTTAAGTGGGGGATACATTGAAAATGTTAATCCAAACGTTAAATATTTCAATATTGATTGTAAATCTGATGAATTATCAGAAATTTTTAAAACTTACAAACCAGACTTTGTTTTTCATCTTGCGGCTTATGCCGCGGAAGGACTATCTCCGTTCATCAGAAAATATAATTATGAAAACAACTTAGTTGCAACTGCAAATGTTATTAATGAATGTATTAAACATGATGTAAAGCGTTTAATTTTTACATCTACTCTTGCAGTATACGGACACGGTTATGGTGGAGTTTTTGATGAAAATCAAGTACCAAAACCAATTGACCCATATGGAGTTGCAAAGTATGGATGTGAAATGGACATTCAAATTGCTGGAGACCAACATGGATTAGATTGGTGTATAATCAGACCTCACAATGTTTATGGTATTAAACAAAACATTTGGGATAAATACCGAAATGTTTTAGGTATTTGGATGTACCAACATATGATTGGGAAACCAATGACCATCTTTGGTGATGGTGAACAAACTCGGGCATTCTCGTTCATTGATGATTCTCTTGAACCACTATGGAATGCAGCGGTAAGACCTGAAGCGTCAAAGGAGATTATTAACTTGGGTGGGGTGGAAGAAATATCGATTAAAGATGCTTCTAAAATTTTACGAGAAGTTATAGGGGATGGGGATATTGTCCACTTGGAGGGTAGACATGAAGTCAAATATTCAATACCAACATTCCAAAAGTCAGTGGACATTTTAGGATTCAAACATGAAACTTCTTTGAAAGAAGGATTAACTAAAATGTGGGATTGGGCACAGAAACAACCAATGAGAGATAGATTTGTTTGGAGTGATTATGAATTAGATAAGGGAATTTATAGTTTTTGGAAAAAATGATAAGATTGGTTACAGTCATAGGACATGGGATTAATTTACTACCACATTTTATTAAACATTATCAAAAGTATGTAGACGAGATTCAGATTGTTTGTTACAATTCAGATTTACATCCAAACATAACTGAAGAAGTAAAAAGTATTATTTCAGAATATGAAAATGTTAATGTTGTAAAGGAGGTTTTCCATCATAATTTTGATTGGGAGATGGTTACAAACTTATATAATGAAGTCAAATTAAGATATAAAAATGATTGGTGGGTTGTTGCAGATATAGATGAATTTCATTTGTATCCCAAAGATAATTTACAAAGACTTATATTAGATTGTGAGTTTAACGGATGGGATATTGTCCGAGGTGGTTTCATAGATAGAATAGGTAACGGTGGAACATTCCCAAAAATCAAAGATGATGAAAGTATTTGGAAACAATTTCCTGTTATGGGATTTTTTAGATACCCGATGAGTTATGCTTGTCCAAATAAAGTTTGTGTTATGAGAGGATGGGTAACGGTAACCAACGGACAACATTATGCGGCAATTAACGAACATACTACTTGGAGATGGCAAGGATGGAACCATCCGTTGATTGCTCCAATTAATACTCACTCAGTGCAAGTTCATCACTTCAAGTGGGATGAGACCTCAATAGATAGAATAAAAAGAGTTGCTGATACCAATAAGGAATATTCATATTCAGAAGAGTATATGAAAATGTATAAAGAGTTGGAAAAATCTAAATTTTTAATAGATTTGAATAATGAAGAGTTTATGATTGAAGAATCATCAGGATACGATGAATTCAAAAGATATAGAAAATGGAATAATTTAATAAATAAAATAGCTTCGATATGACAGAATTAGATAAAGAAAAAGAAAAATTGTTATTAGAACAACGTAAAGTTAAAGCCTTAGAAAAAATTGCAAACACATTGGACGCTTTAACTGTTTGGGTGGAAGAAATCGAAAAAGATGAGTGGAGTCAAAGACTACAATACTATTTAGCGGAATTTCATAATACAATCAAACCAAAAGACCCAACCATAGATGGATAATCACAAGTTAGGAATAATTGTGCCCTATCGGGATAGATATTTTGATTTGGTTGAATTCAAAAGCCATATCACAAAACATCTATCCGATTCTGGTATTAATTATTATCTAATTATTGTGGAACAAGATGATGAGAAAAGTTTCAATCGTGGTAAATTATTAAATATTGGCACCATTTATGCGAAGAAACTTGGATGTGATTATGTTGTTTTTCACGACTTGGATATGTTGCCTGAAGAAGTGGATTATTCCTACAGTGATATTCCACTTCATTTGGCAACCAATCTTATAGGTACAGAAGATTTCAATAGAATTGTATTCGACCAATATTTTGGTGGAGTTACATTATTTCCCATAAAAACATTTGAAGATATTAATGGTTATTCTAACAATTATTGGGGGTGGGGGTATGAAGACGATGATTTATTGTATAGATGCGAACATTTCAAAGTTCCTTTAGATAGCAAACAAATAAAATTGGAAGGGGGTAATACTGCGGCTTTAAAGTTCAATGGAAAAAATGCATATGTTAAATCATCAAATATTTTTGATTTCATAAATCAAACAAGTTATAATCCTGACGGAAAAATAACAATTTTTGTTTCTTTTTGTCCTGATGATTTAGAATTAGATAAGGATAAAAGTGAGGATATTATGTCGGTATTTTCAATACCTGGATATGATTGTACCATAACGTATAATTCATATAGGAGATATACTTTTCAAGTCTTCACTGACAATAAGAGAGTAGTTTTCATTCACAGTGACATCTTACCCAATTTCAAAACAAACATCACGATTACTATAGATAAGAATGAAAAAGAATTTTCAATGTATCAAAATGGAAAACTTGTTGGGGTAAAAAGAATTGGAACTTTTTATGACTATTCGAAAGAGTCTCATTTTTATTTAGGTTGTGGAAATCCACACAGAGAAAAAGATAATAACTATTTCAAAGGGACTATAAGTTCTTTCGCAGTTTACAATGATATATTGGAGGAAGATGAAATTGAAGAACTATCCAAAAATCAATTTTTTGGACTAACTCAAAACTTCGGAAATTATAGGTCAGATTATAAATTAATTTTAAACTACGATGCTAAATTTATCAAAGGCTACCAACTAATAGATTTAAGTGAAAAAGGTAATAATGGATGGATTTATAATTGTGAAATTATTGGATATACGTTTGACGATTATAAAGAAATAAAAATACCTCACCGTAGAGAATCAACATTTAAGTTATTACCACATGAAGAGAATGGATATGAAAACGGAGGGTGGAAAAATCAAACAACTAGATATAATCAACTTAGATTTCATAATGAAGTTTTGATTAATAGTAATCAAATCAAAAGTAATGGCCTTTCGACTTGTAAATTTAGAGAATTCGGTAAGGAAACTGTCGATAATATTATACACATTAACGTAGGAATATGAAACCAAAATTAGGAATCTGTATCCCATACAGAAATCGAAAAGAACATATCGAGGAATTAATACCTCGATTAACAGAACACCTGAATAAAATGGGCATCTCCCATAAGTTTTATGTGGGACACCAAGTTGATGATAAGTTGTTCAACAGAGGAGCAATGAAAAATATCGCAGCATATCATGCCTTTGAAGATGGTTGTGATTACATTGCTTGGCACGACGTTGATATGGTACCTCATGATGATAATTGTGACTACTCTTATCCAGGTAATAATCCTGTCCACATTGCAACCAAATTATCAAAATACGAATATAAACTTGGATACGAACAATATTTTGGTGGAGTAATTCTATTCACCAAAGACCAAGTTGAAAAAACAAACGGATATTCAAATGACTATTGGGATTGGGGACAAGAAGACGATGATTTGTTTTGGAGGGCGTACTATGAAAGATTAACAACATATAAAATCTTCAAAAAATCTGAAAACAGAAGAGTTGCGGAATTTAATGGTAATGATTCATTTTTAGCATTAAGGACAAATCGAGAAATTAGTTCTTGTTTACACCAAGACCACACCATATCAATATTATTCAATGCTAATCAACAACCCGAAAAAGTACCAATTTGGTTAGTTGGAGATGAAGAAAAAAAGTTTATTGAATATCCATTGATTAGAAAAGATGGAAGCCACAATTGGGGTATTTCTTTTAATAACTCAAGAGCCGTCACTTCAATAGTTTATGATAGGGACGATAAACATCATTATAATTACGCAAAAAGATTTGAGAATGAATGGACATGGGTGACTGTGACATATGATTCAGAAAATGGGGATTCATACTTTTACATCAATGATGAATTAAATTACAACGTAAATGGAGTTAAAGAATCAATACCATTACACATTGATAAAAAATTAAAGACTCATGATGCGGTCAAAGCAATACTACTTGGAGTATGTACTCTCACTGGTGTTTTCTTAAAAGGTAAGATTGCTGAAGTCAAAATTTACAATAAGTTTTTTAAAGATGTAAATTCGATTTTTGAAGATAATAATGATTTAGTGCTTCATTATAATTTTAATGTCTCGGATAAAGATTTAGTGAATGATTGTGAATTATACAATAATAATACTATCTTTATAAATGAAGATATTGAAGTAAAAGATTTAGTTTTACCTTATCGGAGAGAATGTTCTTTTGATTGTATATACCATGAAGATGAAGGATTTGTAAATGGAAAATGGGCAAAAGGTGAGACAACGGCAAGAAATGAGAAAAGATTTGTTACAGAAATGCAACAAAATAAAATCAATTACAAAGAAGAGGGTTATAATAAAATATTGGATGTAACTGAGTTAGTAGATATTGATGAAACATTATATCCAAACACAAGGTTTATAAACGTAAAAATGAAGTAATGAAAGTAGAGTACGAAAAACCATGGTTTGTAAAACCAAAATTAGGTGAAGACCAAACTAATATTATTATGAATCCATCATATACTATTAGTTTATCTTTTAGTGTTGGTCAAAATTATAAAAGAGATAATAAAATAGGATTTTTTGGGGTTCCTGGTAAAAACTTTGGTATAAGTTATGATTATATAAAAAAATTATTTGTTTTTGAATTTTGGACTAAAGACCCGAAAGGAAAACCTGTTTTTAATTGTTATACCTATGAGTCAATTACTGAAAAAATGTATGATAAAAAAACTAATATAACACTAACTTATAATGGATCTGAATACAAAATATTTTTCGATTTTAAATTATTGGATATAATAGAGTCTAATTCTGTATTAATTGATGATTATGTTAATGAACCAATTTACATTGGTTGTCACAATATTGATAGTATAAATCAGTCACATAGAAATTTGACTGAAATGGATGTATTTCATTTTTCAACATTCAAAACACCTTTACCGATTAACGAAGTTAAAATGTTTGTTAACAAAACAAACCGGAACTTAAATAAGTTTAGTGATAATCTTTTGTGTGTTTTTGATTTCGAATCTCAAAATGGAGATGAATTTATTATTTTGGACGAGTATAAAGACAAATATTTTTTAAAGAAGAAAAATAAAAATTCTACTGTAGGATTTGAAATTGCTAAAAAGAAGTTGGACAACGTTGGGTGTGGATTCTGTTTGGCGAAATGGACTCAAGTTACTATGCATTTGCACAACGGAACTACCCATTCTTGTCACCACCCTGAACCACATAAGGTTAGTTTAGAAGAACTTTCACGTAATCCAACTGCGTTACATAATAGTAAAGTTAAAAAAATGGCACGCAAAGAAATGTTAGAGAATAAACGTCCCTCGGAATGTTCTTATTGTTGGAATGTAGAAGATAAATCAACTTCATTTTCTGATAGAGTATTTAAGTCTTCCGAACCTTGGTCAGAACCTTTCTTTGATGAAATTTCCAAATCCGATTGGAGAGATAACTATAATCCGAAATATGTTGAGGTTAGTTTTTCAAACACTTGTAATTTCAAATGTGCATATTGCGGGCCTGAATACTCATCAAAGTGGATGGAAGAAATAAACGATCACGGACCATACAAACTTTCATTCGATTATAATGGGACACAACGTATGGAAGAACGTAACACTAAACCATATAAACATTCTGAAGATAACCCATACGTCAACAGTTTTTGGGAATGGTTTCCAGAACTTTATAAAAGTATGGATACGTTCAGAATTACTGGAGGAGAACCTTTATTATCAAAAGATACTTGGAAAGTTTTAGATTTTATTTTACAAACAGATGAACCGAATAGAAATCTTAAATTATCAATAAACAGTAATTTAGGGGTTCCTGATAATTTGATAGATAGATTAATAGAAAAAATAGACAATATAATCAAAAATAATTTAGTTAAAGAAATTATTATATTCACATCTTGTGATGGGTATGGGATTCAATCTGAATATACTAGATATGGAATGAATTTTGAAAAATTATTTAATAATATAGATAAGGTATTATCTGCATTACCAAAGGTTACTATAGTTGTAATGTCAACGTTTAATATTTTTAGTGTTTTTTCATATGAGTCGTTAATTAGAAAAGTACACGAATTAAAAATTAAACATTTCAATCCTCATAGATATTGGAGTTCTTCAATTATATTAGATACATCTTATTTAAGACAACCTTCTTTTATGAGTTTTAGGTTACTTAAAGGATATATCAGTGAGGATTTCTTTGATAGGTGGATAAAATATATGAAGTTCAATTCTACTTACAGAAGTTTGAATTTTCTTCAAATGCAAACTGTTGAAGATGTTGGATTCTCTACTCAAGAAATAGAAAAAGTTTCACGGTTAAGAGATATTTTTGTGTCAGATAAAAATTCAGATGATTCCTCATTATTGCAACATAAGATTGACCTTAATACTTTTGTGAAACAATATGAATCACGAAGGGGATTAAAAGTGTTAGATATTTACCCTGAAATGGAATCCTTTTTTAAAAAAATTGATAATGAAAATACGATATAAACAACCATATTGGATTAAATTTAGATGGGACATTAGTGAAAACCCTGATGACCAATACGTCACGCAGTTTAACAAAAGTAATAATGATGAGTTTATAAACTTTTTGCATAATAACTCTTTTGTTATTAGTACTACTTTTAAAATAGGAAAAACATTTGAAAGAGATGATATATCCATGATATATGGTAAGCCTGGAAAGCCAATTGGACTTTCATACAATACTGAGACTCAAACCGTAGCGTTTGAATATTGGGTTACTAACTATGGAGAGGATGAATTTAGGTATTTTCATATGAAAGGTGTTGATGGACATGATATTGAAAATGGGGTGACAATTACAATTGTAAGAGATGAAAACATATTAATTGCTTACAAAAATTTTGAAGAAATTAATAGAATGGAAATTGAAGGGGAGTTCATTGAAGATTATAAAATACCTGAACTATTTTTAGGATGCGCTAGTCCACAGTCCCAAGAAAAAAAACATAGGTATCATTGTGAGGTGGATTATGAGTTCTTTTCAATTTTGAAAAACGAAACTGATATTGAAAAAATTAAAGAACTCCACGAATCCAAAAATGAAAAATTAGTAAGTAAGGAGTACTATGATAATATTCTTTGTTTATATGATTTTCAAACAATTAACAATATTGGAATTATCTATGATGAGTCCAAAAACACAAATTTCTTGGAAAGAGTACCAAGTGAATTTGTTTTATAATTAATAAAAATAAGTTATATTTAAAAAAAAAAGAAATGTCAGAGCAATTAGCAAATTGGAGAGATAAAAATTTAAATTCTATTAGTTGTAGTTTTTGTGCTGCAAAGTGGTACAACGTAAGTTTACACTTAGGTCATGGATTTACAAATTCTTGTCATCTTCCACTACCACACCCAATTGATTTGGAAAAAATTAAAACCAATCCATCGGCATTACATAATACTGATTTCAAAAAAGAAATTAGAAAAATGATGTTGGAGGGTACCAAACCTGCGGAATGTTCATACTGTTGGAAGATTGAGGATATTGGTAGAAATAATATTTCTGACCGTGTATACAAAAGCCAAATCTACACTGAAGAGGAAATCGAAGAGCTTAAACATCTTCCTTGGGATGCGGATATTACACCAAAGACAATCGAAGTTAGTTTTGACCGTACTTGTAATTTCGCATGTTCATACTGTAACTCAGGTTATTCAACAACTTGGGGAAAAGACATTAAGAAGAATGGAGCTTATCAGAAGTTTAAGACTACAAGTGCAGGAGCATATTACGCTGACGGATCTTGGTCTGAAATATATGGTAAACATAATGAAAATAATCCATATGTTACCGCATTTTTAGAGTGGTGGCCTGATATAACAAAAACATTACAAGAAATTAGAGTCACTGGAGGAGAACCTATGTTGAGCCATAATTTTTGGGAATTTATGAAGGAAGTTAAAAAGTATCCATCACCAAATTTGAGAGTTGCTGTTAATTCTAATTTAGGTGTAAATCAAGAACTTATTGATAAGTTAATTAATGTAACTCAGGAAATTGATGTCAAAGAGTTTGATATATACACTAGTTGTGAGGCTTATGGAGAGCAAGCAGAATATATAAGAGATGGTTTGAATTACGAAGTTTGGAGAAAAAACTTGGTTCATGTTATTGAAAATGCAAATATTAGACAAGTCGTCATAATGATGACGATTAATAGTTTATGTTTATTTAGTATTACTGAGTTTTTAGATGATATGTTAATATTAAAGTCTAAGTATGGGAGTCACAAACCTATTGTTGACTTTAACATTCTTAGATGGCCGGCATTTATGTCTCCATTAACTTTACCTGATGACATCAAACACGACTTACATGGTAAATTATCGATGTGGTGGAGAAAAAATAAAAAAAATCCATTGATTAATATGCATGAAGGTGCCCAAATTCAACGTCTGATTGATTATATTGAGGTTGTAAACCGAGGACATAATACAACTGAAATGGACATGCAAATGCAATTCCATGACTTCAAAAGTTTTTATACTCAATATGATAAACGAAGAAAGAAAAGTTTTGTTAAAACTTTTCCTGAGTTAGAAGATTGGTATAATTCCCTTGTTGTTGATGAAACAATACCTAATGTAAAAGTAACTGATGGTCGAATCACGCATTATGAACCAGGTGTATATATTTCAGATAAAGAAAATTATAATAAATAAATAATTAGGTGGCAGAATACGAAAAAACATTACGATGGTTAGAACCGTTTGGGGGGTGGAGACAATCTACAGATGATACTGGCCTTTGTAATAGAATATTTCATTGGGAAGTTGCCTATGAAATTAATAAAAAAAACGATTTTAAGTATAATATCCTAATAGAAGAAAAATATTGGCCAGAAACTAAATTATTATATTTACCGGAAACAAAAACAATTTCGAATATTGAGGGAGACGAATATGAAGTCGAAAGGTTGAAATTTATCGCTGTTTATGATATAAAAAATAAAAAGATAAATACTGCAAAACCAATAAATCATGATGAGATAGAAAAAATGTTTAGAGATAATAATTTAACTCTTGAAGATAAACATTATTATAGTGATTTTGGATATAATGAACTATTACATTTATATTCAGAGGAAAATTTCAACAATATTGATAGACCGTTATCGAAGATAAAATTAAGGCAGAAGAATATAGAGGATGGTATTATTAATGAAATGAAAAATGTTGTTGGTGTCCACATAAGAAGAGGTAATGGTGTATCATGTACTACAGATGACTTAAATAGTCTTCCCAAAAATAAAATAAATGATTTTAAGTTAGTCAAAAGAACAAAGTACAATCAAGAACATTCATCATACTTATTTTATAGAGATGATTTATATTTTAACATTATTGATAATATGTTAAAAATAAATCCCCATCAAAAATTTTATCTCAGCACGGATTTATCGGACGATATTATGGATTATTTTTATACTAAATATAAAAATAATTTAGTAGATAGAACTTTCATTTATAATATTGTTTATGATTTTATGTTAAATTCAGGATTTAAAAAAAGAGATTTTGTTTATGGTAATGTCGTTGAAAATGTAGTAGATTTATTTTCTTTATCATACTGTCCTTTTTTGGTGAAAGTTCCAATATCAATTTGGTCAATATTTGCTGAAAATTATACAAAAAAGGAAAGTGTATTTGTTACTGATGATTGGGAAAATGTAATCATGGAAAAATACCTTAAAACTTTTAAAATATCATAGAATGTACAAAGAATGGCCACTAGGTCAATTACCCGAAGATCTAAAGAGACCTGAATTACAACAACTGAAAAATATGGGTTATTTTTGGGATAACCCAAATGAAATAATTGAAATTTTTGAATCTAAGATTGCAGATTTTTGTGGGTCTAAATATGCAGTTGCGGTTGATTGCTGTAGTAATGCTATTTTTTTAATTTTGAAATACATAAATAAACCACAAAAATTACAAATACCTTATTTTACATATGCTTCAGTACCAATGCAAATTTTACACGCAGGTTATGAATTTGAATTTATTGAAAAAGAGTGGTCAGGTGTTTATAAATTAGACCCACTTGAGGTTTGGGATGGAGCCGGTAGGTGGACAAAGGGTATGTACCAAGGAGGTTTTCAAGCGTTATCATTCCAAATGAAAAAAAGACTTCCAATCGGAAGAGGTGGATCAATTTTATGTGACGATTACGAGGCTTATAAATGGTTCAAAAGAGCATGTTATGATGGTCGTAATTTAGAAAAAAACTATATGGACGATGATATTGAATTTTGTGGTTGGCATATGTATATGACTCCAGAGGACGCCGCAAGAGGGTTAATCCTAATGAATAAAATATCTGAAATTAATGATGATTCCCACAGTCATAAAAGTTATAAAGATTTAAGATCGAATACTGTTTTTATAAATGAATAATTTACTATTGGTACAGGTCGTTGATAAGTACGGGCCTAATAGTTTTTTGCCACTTGCTATCAGTTATCAATGGATGTACGCGCAGACAAGTGAAATAGTAAAAAACAATTTCATGGTTTCGGATGTAATCATTGAAAAAAAAACTCCAAAAAAATACGTTGAAAGTATAGATTTTGAACCACATGTTGTTGCCCTTAGTAGCTATGTTTGGAATTGGAATTACAATCGAGAACTATCAAAAGAAATAAAGAAAAAATATCCTAATTGTTTAATTATAACAGGAGGACCAAACGTCGATAAAAGAGACGTGGATTTCTTTAAGAAAAATGAAATGTTTGATATTGCGGTTCTTGGTGAGGGTGAAATCGCATTTAAAGAAATCTTAGAAAGATATCTAAAAAATGAAAATTATGATAATATACCACATGTGTTTCCAAAAAGTGGAAAATTATGTGAGCAGCCATCAAGATTAAATAATTTAGAAATAATACCAAGTCCAATACTTTCTGGATTTTATGATTGGATTATTGAAAAAGTAGAAAAAGAAATTGGACCTCAAATATGGCAGGTGACATATGAAACACTAAGAGGGTGTCCATATAAATGTGCTTTCTGTGATATTGGTGACGAATATTGGCAAAAAATTAAAACATTTGATTTAGAGAGAGTGTATAACGAAATAGATTGGATGTCCGATAAAAAAATTGAATATGTCAGTGTTTGTGATTCAAATTGGGGAATGATGGAAAGAGACAAAGACATTACGAGATATGTTATTCAAAAAAAGTTAGAGACTGAATATCCTAAATTTTGGGATGTAACGTGGGCTAAATCAAATGTTGAACAAATATATGAAATTGCCACTATGGATAATGATGCTAAAAGTAGACTTTTTAAGGGAATTACATTTGCAATGCAAAGTTTCAACACTGACACATTATTAGCAACGAATAGATTTAATTTAAAACAAGATAAAGTATACTCTTATCTACAAAAATATAGAGAACAAAATATTTCTACATACAGTGAATTGATTTGGCCAATGCCGAACGAAACCTATGATACATTAAAAATAGGAATTCAAAAATTAATTGATTTAGGACAAAAAGATTTTTTAATGGTTCATCCATTAGTGTTAACATACAATGCCACGATGGGTCAACCATGGTATATGGAAAAACATGGTTTAAAATATGAAACGGTTCCTTTAGATACGTTTTATTTAAGCGTTGAGGATTTGGAAAACTACATTGTAGAACATACTTGGGGGGTAAAAGCAACTAGTACTGCAAGTGAAGAGGATGTTTTTAAAGGACACTCATTTTCACATTTAATAATTGTTTTATATTATTACGGGTGGGGGCATTATCTCTTAGAATATCTTTTTAACAAATATGGATATAAACATATTGATGTTATTGAAAAAATGTTATTGTATTTTACTAATACTCCTGAAACTTTAATAGGTTCTGAAATAAAAAAAACAGATGAATCTTTGAAATCTGTATTCTACAATAATGGGTTTTGGGGTAGACAAGTATTAGGAGAGAATGATATATTTTGGGAGTACAAAAGTGCCACTAGTATTGTTTTCCATCAAAACAGGGAAACCTTACGTCAAGAATTTTTAAAATTTATTAATGATGAGTTTAATATGGATTTAGACGACGTAATTCAATTAAACATGGACATGTGTTTTGATTATAGAATTTCATATCCCATGGTCAAAAAGTACTCAAAAGATACTTTAAAGTATTGTTTAAATTTAGAAGAAAATTTATTATATTTAAATCATTATGATAGTGGGATAAATTTTGATGAAAAAACTTTTTATCATACATCATATCATTATCAAAGAAAAAATAGATATTGGAGATGTCAGTTTTCAGAATTACAAATGAAACCCCTATAATAAAAAATTTTGGTTTATCTAACCAAAAAATGTACTTTAATTCAACAGATTACGAAGATCTTTATCTAAAGAACAAAAACGAAAAAGGGCCTGATTGGTATTATTATGACAATGAAATTGAATATAAATTCAATTCATGGGGATATAGGACAAAAGAATTTGATGACTTAGACAAAGATTATTTATTAACATTTGGGTGTTCATATACAGAAGGTATTGGGTTACATTATGATGATATGTGGTCTACTAAGTTGTCTAAGACTTTAAATATAGATTTGTTTAATTTAGGGGCAGGAGGAACAAGTCCCGATTTTCAAATGTATAATACAATTTTATTTTTCAACCATGTTTTAAAATTAAATAAACTGCCAAGGTTAGTGGTGTATCAATGGCCTGAAATACACAGAATAGTATACGCATTTAAAACAGATAAACATAATGAAATAGAGTTTCAACCATTCACAGGTGCTATACCTGAAGAGTGGTACCCACAAAATTCATTAGAATATGGTAAATGGTATCATCATAGTTACTTAGAAAATCGGGGTGAATTAATAAAAAATACTAATTTTTGTCCAATGACCGTAGATGCTCTTTGGAAATCCGCAGGGGTCAAAGTTTTACATTGGACTTATTCCACTGATTTTAAAATGATACATAAAGAATCTTTTATTTCTAATAATGTTGATTTAATAAATATTATTGATGATAGTCAAGGTAAAGCCAGAGATTGTTCTCACAATGGTAAAGAGTCTCAAGATATAGTAATAAAATATTTACTAAAAAAATTAAATTTTAATGGTATCGGTTAATAATGAATGGGGTAAATTAAGGGAAATAATTGTTGGGACAATTGATAATGCAAACATGCCTACTCACGGTAAAGATTTACATTGTATTAATTATGCTACTGAAACGGAGATACCAAAAGATGAAATTGGTTTTTGGGATAAACAGGTTTACGACGAAACACAAGAAGATTTAGAAAATCTTTCTAATTTGCTAACTGATATTGGAGTAAAGGTACACAGACCATCGTCAATCGACACACAAAAAGTTGTTTCCAACGGTTATTGGGAAACAACTCAGTATTATACATTTTGCCCACGAGACACTGTAACTGTAATTGGGAATAACATTTTAGAATCTCCTATGTCTCTCAGATCGAGACAATTCGAAACCGATTGTTTTAGGGATATTTTTATAGAAAAAATGGAAGAGGGAGCCAATTGGGTTAGTTCCCCCAAACCAAGATTGTTAGATTCAATGTATCAAAGAGAAGATTTATCTAAAATTACTTTAAATAATCATGAACCCGTATTTGACGCCGCTAATATACTTAGGTGTAATAATGATATATTGTATTTGGTGTCTAACACTGGAAATTTAAAAGGGGCCAAATGGTTACAAAACTTTTTAGGAAAAGACTATAAAGTACATACTATTGAAAACGTATATTCTTATATTCACATAGATTCAACGATAGCATTGTTACGTGAAGGACTTTGTTTATTGAATCCTGAAAGAGTAAATGAAAATAATATACCCGAATTTTTAAAATCGTGGGATAAAATATGGTGTCCACCTATGGTTGATATTGGATATCATAAAACAATAAGGGCATCTGTTTGGATTGGTGTTAATTTATTATCAGTTGATGAGAATACTGTAATTGTTGACAATAGACAAATAGATTTAATAAAAGAATTAAAGAAATATAATATAGACACATTGGATAGTAAAATAAGACACTCTAGAACTTTGGGTGGGTCATTTCATTGTGTTACAACAGAATTATCAAGAGATTAATATGAAATTTTTATTATTAGGAGGTGGTGGTTATCTCGGTAGCGTATTATCTGAATTAATTTCGGAAAGACGGCAGGAAGTCATAGTGTATGATACGTTTAAGTATTGGAACGTGAATAACAATCCGCAAAATGTAACATATATTAAGGATGACCTTACAAACATAACAAATCACTTGGATAAATTTCAAAATGTTGATTATGTATTGTATATGGCGTCACCAAGGTTCGGTGAGGTTAGAGACGACTTGCACATTACCTCAGAGATTTTATTAATGGATCACACATTGAAATGTGTTAGGAAGGTATCTCCAAATTATAAATTAATATTTTTTAGTAGTTGCAGTGTTTATGGAAATACCAATGATGTTGTTGATGAAAATACTGAATTGGTACCGACCACCATGTATTCTAAATTAAAAATAGAGGGTGAAAAACAAATTTTGAACTCCGATATTAAAAATTATTTAATTGTGAGATTGGCAACTTTATATGGTGTTGGAATTATTGAAAGGGATGATTTATTGATTAATAATATAGTAAATGATGTAAAAATTAATAAAAAGATTCAGATTTATGAGGAAGATGCTTATCGTCCAAATTTAAATGTTAGAGATTGTGCAAAAATCATTTTCAGACTATGTGTAAAAAATATAGACACCAAGGTAATAAACGTTGGTTACAATGAATTTAATATAACTAAAACACAATTAATACATAAAGTTGAACAATCAATAAATAGAAAAATTGATGTGGATTTTGTAGACGATGGATTAGAATTTAGATCTTATTGTGTAAATTTTGATAATTTAGAAAAATATATTCCAAACTTTACACCAAAATCATTGGAAAGAGGAATTTATGAAATTTTCATGAAAGATAAACTCGTTTTTGGTTTAGAGGAATACGATTCAATATTAGGTTGCCCAAGACCAAATGGATCGAGTAGAACTTGGTATTTGGAAGAAGAGGGGAGATTGGATATACCCAAAATGTGGGGGGTATGGAATTTGATGGACGTGAATAGTAACTATAAACTTTTCGGATATGGTACATATAAAGACCAAGTGGCTCCAAATTTTTATGAAGAATTTGTGGATTTTAGACAAAAAGAAAACATAAATGGTGAAACGTACATTTATCTTATAAATGTTTTTCACCCTAATTTCTTTGTAAGAAACGAAAAAATTGGATTCAAGTGTATTTCAGAAAAATATATAAAAGATATAAAATCAGGATTATGTAAATTAGTTTTAGTAAACGGTTTGGAAGGTTATATTGGTTGTGAAAATAATAATGATTTGGAAATATTAAATTCTTGGATAAAAGAATTGGATATTCCATCGGAATTTGTTTTCTTATTGAGTGGTAATTTAATCATCGAAGAAATCGCAAAAAGTAAAGGAATGGATTTTAAGTGTATTCCGATTTCAATTTTCGATAATTGGGTTAATTATCACGTGATGAGAGAAAAAACCGAATCAATCCCATTCAATCCCAAAGACAATAAATTTCTTTATTTATCTTACAATAGAAATGTAAGACCTCATAGAATACATTTTTTATCCAGTATTTTATCAAGAGATTTATTAGATGCGGGTAAGTTGAGTTTAAATCAATTTCAATATTTTCAAGATTTACCCGACGATCACCCAATTAATCAATTACAAAAAAGAGCACCGATTGAAATTGATAGAGGTTTGGATTATAATTGGGCAAGTGACATCTCACTACAAGATCACGAAGAAACATTTATGTCGGTTGTAACTGAAAGTTTGACAGATAAGTACACACTTTTTTTATCTGAAAAAATATGGAAACCTATTTCGTGTGGTCACCCATTTATGGTGTTAGGTAATAAAGGGGTACTTAAAAAACTAAAAGAATTCGGATTCAAAACTTTTGACAAGTGGTTTGATGAAAGTTACGACAATGAGGAGGAAATGAATGTTAGGTCAGAACTGATAATAAATGAAATTCAAAAATTTAAAAATAAAACGGTCGATGAGTTAAAACAGATTAGAAATGAAATGTATGAAATTTGTGAACACAACAGGTTAAATTATATACAAATGGTTACAAGTAAATATACTTTCAATGGTGATAGTATGAATCAATACAAAGAAACACTATCATTACTAAATCAAATAAAATTAGGTATGATATGAAAATAGGATTTATAGGCATTGGTAAATTAGGTAAAGATGCTGCGGAAGTGATGTCATATCATCACGATGTAATTGGTTATGATATACAAAAAGTTGATACAGATAGGTTTGATGTGGTTGACTCTATTGAGAATGTCTGTAAAGATAGAGAATTAATCTTTATTGCAGTCCCAACCCCACATCATGTTGATTATGATGGTAGATACCCTACATCACACTTAGAAAATAAAGATTTTGATTATTCTATAGTTAAAAGTGTATTGACTGAGGTTAATAAGTATACTAATAAAAATCAACTCGTTGTTTTAATCTCCACAGTACTTCCAGGTACAATTAGAAGGGAATTCATTAGTTTATGTGATAATTTTAGATTTATATATAATCCATATCTAATTGCTATGGGTACTGTTAAATGGGATATGGTTAATCCTGAGATGATTATTATTGGGACCGAGGATGGAACCACAACTGGTGACGCTAAATTACTAATAGATTTTTATAAAACATTTGTGAAATTCGACACCAGATACGAAGTGGGTACATGGGATGAAGCGGAAGGAATTAAAATCTTTTACAACACATTCATTTCAACGAAAGTTGCACTTGTTAATATGATTCAAGATGTTGCGGAAAAATTGGGTAACATCAATGTTGACGTTATTACAGGTGCCTTAGAAAGAAGTACTAATCGAATATTAGGGCCTGCGTATATGAAAGCGGGAATGGGAGATGGTGGCGGCTGTCACCCAAGAGATAACATAGCGTTAAGATACTTAGCGGAAAATTTAAATTTAGGTTACGATTTGTTTGATTCCATAATGACTGCTAGAGAAATACAATCAAAAAACATTGCTATTAAATTGGTAAATTTATCTAAAAAATATAATTTACCTATTGTTATTTTAGGTAAATCATATAAACCTGATGTGGATTATATTGATGGGTCATCATCAATTTTAGTTGGTTATTATGTGGAGAAATTAGGTGTGGAGGTTAAATATGACGTAGAGGTACCTATTGACGCAATTTATCTTTTGGCACATTATGGTAAACATCATAATTATAATTTTACAAAAAATTCTATTGTTTTAGATCCGTGGAGAAAATATAAAAATGATGACATTGAAGTGATTCATTATGGAAACACAAGAATTAAAAAAGGAACTTAATTTAGTGTATGATGATTGGATTGATGAGGTTCCGTTACCAAATGGTAACAAAATATTTCCACAATATAATTTAGGGATAGGTGAATATATTTCTGAAACATATAACTTGAACGTAAAATACTTTAAACTGGAACATATAAAAAAAGAACCAAACAAAAAATTTTTTTATATCATTCAACACACAAGTATAAGACTTGATTCAATATTATCACCTGAAATGATTATTTCAGAAATAATTCTAAAATTGTTTCATGAATGTGAAAACTTAAATATCTTATTTTTAGACGCTCATGAAAGTTATTTAAAAACAGATTTTTTGAGGTTAAAGAATGTTATAGAAAAAAATAAAATAGACGAAAAAAGATTTTATATTATCAATAACAACCACTTAACAGAAAAACAAATAAAAAAAAATTATTTAAATATTAATTATCACCCAAATATTTTAATACCAATTGGATATGTTTGTTCTGTTCAAAATAAAAATATTATTACTAATTTTGTCATAAATAAAGTAGGTAAATTTTTTATTTGTTTGAATAATATGAAAAAAATACATCGTCTGATTCTTTTATCTAATTTAAAAAAATTAAAAATAATAGATGATGTTAATTGGTCCTATAGAGATGGACATAACAATTTTAGTAATGATAACTATAATAATTTTAAAGATATTTTAAATGAGGATGATTTTAATTATCTAAAAAATGATATTCTTTTTTTTAATAATATTGAATTAAAAAATGCTGATTTTGAAAACGATTTTATTGATTTGCCATACATTGGACATATTTCTGAAATTGTAAAAGATCAAGAAAACTCATATATTAATATAGTGTCGGAATCTTTATTTTTAGAGGAAGACGTAGTACAAATAACAGAAAAGTCATTAAAACCTTTTTTTTACTATCAAATACCAATATATTGTGCAACACATCATCATGTTAAATCTCTTAAAGAAAAATACGATTTTGATTTATTTTCAGATATTGTTAACCATGATTATGATGATGAATTTGATAATATAAAAAGAATGAAAAAATTAACATTGGAATTAAAAAGATTAGATAATAATAAAGAGGAAATAAAAAAAATATATCCGTTGTTGAAAGAAAGGATGGAATTAAATAAAATTAAATTATTTAATATATTAAAAAATAAAGACGACGAAAATTTTATAAAAAATATGTGCAATGAATAAAAATATTAGACTTGTTTTTGAAATGTGGAACGGATATAACCCATTACCTAATTGTTCAGAATTTTTTGGATTGGATGGGTTTAGATATGAAGATGGATTTTTTGATTTTTATGAAAGATTTTACCATAGTTTAGGAAAATATGAAAGGCATTCTCTTCCAAGAACATTTCATAAAATACAAGAAGTGTACGAGAATAAGGATTTAAATTATTATTTTTTTATAAAAACATCTTTATCTATTTACGAGATGTTTAAAGAAAGAAAACTTTCCTTTTCTGACAAAGTATTGAATTGTTTGAGAAATTGTAACAATTTCACAATTGTTTTTTTAACCGAACATGAAAGTGATGATGAGTTGGGATATGTGGAATTAAAAAATTATATCACCAAAAATGGTTTAAATGATAATCAATTTATGTTATTGAATAATAACGGAAACTTTCAAATGTATAATTTAAAACACAATGGAAATATTCAGTTTAATCAATTACAACTAATACCAATTACAAGTAATAGTATTTTTTCCGATTTTAAACCACCATTAATAACTGAAAAAACTGGTAAATTATTTATATGTCATAACAAGTCTCCAAAACCACACCGATATGCAACGTTAGCATTATTACATAAAAGAGGTTTAATTGACGACGTGAATTGGTCTTTAGTCACTGGTCAACTACGACCACCTGAAGATTATGTTTGGTTGAACGAGGCCTTACCTATCGATGTCGTTAAAAGTTGTAAAAATGAAATAAAAAAACTTTTTTCAATCAAAGTAAAAGAAAGTGACTATGAGATTAATAAAAAATATTTTAGTGAAGATGGCGAAATAATTTTTGATAAAAATGAATTTCCTGATTTAGGTGATGCTGCAATGGAGTCGGGTGGATTATTGATACCTGAAGATAGTTTTTCATATATGAATTCATATGTGAATATTGTAACAGAATCTCAGTTTAGGGATGATTTTAATGTTATCCATGTTAGTGAAAAATCATTTAGACCATTTGCGTACTATAACTTACCTTTGATTGTCGCTACTCAGAATCATATAAAATATATGAAAGATAAATATGGTTTTGATTTTTACGATGATTTAATTAATCATGATTACGATAATGAAAAATCTATAGGTAGTAGAATAACAATGTTGATTGATGAAGTGATTAGACTAAAAAAGAATAAAGAAGACGTTATAAAATTTTATAAACAGAACACTCATAGATTAATAAATAATCAAAAAATTATTAGTGAAATCAAAAATAACAATGATGATTATGAATTTTTTAAAACAATCATGTCATGAGATTAATTTGTTTTGGTGATAGTTGGACTGCGGGACATGGAATTGAAAATAATACTGAATATAAAGAAACCGCAAATGCTCCCATTTTTATTGAAAAACTTAGAAACCAAAATTCTTGGCCAAGATGGACATCGGAAAAATTAGGTGGTATTGAATATGTAAATATGGGTGTTTGTGGTTATGGAAACGAATATATTTTTCGTGAAATTGAATCCGCAATAAACCATAATTTTATTGAAAAGACTGACATTATTATTGTTATGTTTTCTTACCCTTATAGGTACACGGGAGATACCCATACAGTTATTGAAGTTTACAATAAAATTGAGAATATCCTTAATGGTTATAAACACTTTTATTTTAATTCATTTTTCCCAACATTTAAATATGAAACAGAAATTAACATAAAGGAATTACCATCCTATTTTATAAATCCAAATAAATCGGTATCAGACGTGTTAAAAGAATATGAGATAAATAATGATGTTTCTGTGTGGGAGCACGATAGTAGATTAGTATGGAATGATGAAAAAAATTTTTACGAAGGAGATTACCACCCAAATATTATTGGATATAAAATAATTGGACAACATATATATGAAAACATAATAGATATGATATGATAACCCAACATTATTTAATTGAAAAATATCTAAATGATTTTGTAAAAAAAATTGGAGAATATAATCCAACATTGCCATCTGAAACCAATTACTATGCTGTTATAGTTGAGCCAAGAATTGACCCCAAAATGTTATCAATTATAAAAAATCATTTATTTTTTCTAAATGAAACTAATTCAAATATAAAATGGGGGTTACAGGTTTTTCATGGTATTGACAATAGAGAGTATGTATACGATATCTTAAAAGATATTAAGAATGTAAAATATGTTAATACAGGAGTCAAAGATTTTACTAAAATAGAATATAACCAATATATAAAATCTAATGATTTTTGGTCACTTGTTGAGGGAGAAAAAATATTAACATTTCAATTAGATACTTTACTACTACGATTCGGAATTGATGAATTTTTAGACTATGACTATATAGGGGCACCATGGTCAAAACCAAAAGAAAATAGATTTATAGGTAATGGAGGACTATCATTAAGAACTAAAGATGTTATGTTAGAAATAACCAAAAATCATAAAGATTATGAGCCAAGGTGGGAAGATATTTTTTTTGTTAAATGGTTAGATGAATATAATTTACCTGATATTGAAACCGCAATGAAATTTAGCGTTGAAACTTTATTTCATCCTAATACGTTTGGATTACATAATCCAATCAATATCTCTCCACATTTATTGGAATTGATTTTAAATAAATCAATTAATAACTTTTGAAACCTAATTTTTTTTATTATACTATAGATATGAAGCTAAATTATAAATGGCCACTAATAAACGACAATATTTCAAATTCAGATAGAGTTGCACTCAGTGAGTTTTTATTATCAAACCAAAGACTAACGAATGGTGAAAAGGTAAAAGAATTTGAAAAAATTTGGTCGAATTGGTTAGGAGTCAAAAGTTCCACAATGTTAAATTCTGGATCTTCAGGAAATTATATTTCAATTGCTATAGTAAAAGAATTACTTGGTATTGGTGAGGTTATTGTGCCACCACTTGGTTGGGTGTCAGATGTTTCATCCATAGTACAACTTGGAATGAAGCCTGTTTTTGTTGATATATCACTAGACAACCTATCTATAACTACAGAGAAAATTAAAGAAGCAATCACTGACGAAACCAAAGCCATTGTAATTGTACATTGTTTGGGGTTCAATGCTATTGATGATGAATTAATACAAATCGCTAAAGATAAAAATATAATTTTAATAGAAGACTGTTGTGAATCACATGGAGCATGTTACAACGGGAAAAAAGTTGGTTCATTTGGTGATATTTCTGTTTTTTCTTTTTTCTTTGGACACCACATAACCACCGTAGAAGGTGGGATGATATCAACCAATAATGAAAAAATTTATGAATTGTCGAAATTATTTAGGTCACACGGAATGACCAGAGAGGTTTCGGAAGAGACACAGGAACATTACCAAAATAATTACCCAAATCTCAATCCGTTGTTTACGTTTGTTGTACCTGGATTTAATATGAGAAGTACCGAAATGAACGCGATACTTGGAATTGAACAGATGAAAAGGATTGATTACAACATTGAAAAAAGAAAACATAATCTTAATGTATGGTTAAATAATTTAGATAAAAATAAATTTAAAACGGATTTTGATTTAGACGGTAATAGTAATTTTGCACTACCTTTAATTGTTAAAGAAGATTACAAAAATAGATTTCATAAGAATGATGATTTTAACGGTGTGTGTGACATTTTATTTTTAGAGGATGTTGAGTATAGATTAGGGACTTCGGGTGGTGGAAATCAAGTGTTACAACCTTATTTAGAGAAATGTGACTATCGAGTTGTTGGGGAATTGAATAATGTTAATTATGTACACAACTATTCATTGTACATTGGTAATCATACAGACCTTACCGATGAACAAATTATAAACCTTACTAAAGTATTAAACGATGTTTAACAATCAAAAAGTATTAGTCACAGGCGGATCAGGAATGATTGGAAGACAGCTTGTTAAAAAGTTAATGATGAGAGGGGCCAAAGTCACTATCGCGGATTTGACAGAGCCAGAAGATTTACCTGAAAATGTTGAGTTTGTTAAGACAGATTTAAGATTCTTTGATAATTGTTTGGACATTTGTAAAGGTAAAGATTATGTATTTCACTTAGCGGGTGTAAAAGGTTCTCCTCAGATGTGTATGAATCAACCAGTTGATTTTATGGTTCCTATGTTACAATTCAATACTAATATGACTCAAGCGGCGTTTGAATCTGATGTCAAATGGTATTTGTTTACAAGTTCAGTGGGGGTATATGCACCATCTGAAATTTTTTATGAGGAAAATGTATGGGGATCATTTCCATCACCAAATGATATGTATGCAGGATGGGCAAAAAGAATCGGAGAATTACAGACCGAAACATATTCTAAACAATATGGGTGGGACAGGGTATCCATAGTTAGACCTGCAAACGTTTATGGACCGTATGACAACTTTAATCCAGCTAATGCGATGGTTGTACCTTCATTGATACGTAAAGTTCAGGATAACGATGTTTTAGAGGTTTTTGGAGATGGGTCACCGATTCGAGATTTCATTTATGCTGAAGATGTCGCAAAAGGAATGATTTTTACGGTTGAAAATAAAATTACGGAGCCTGTAAATTTAGGTTCGGGTGAAGGGAATTCAATCAAAGAAGTTGTTGAATTAGTTATCAAACATTCAGGAAAAGATATTGATGTTAAGTGGTTAACAGACGTACCGAGTGGAGATAAAAAAAGATTGATGAGTATGAATAAGATGAATAAATATGGATTCAAAAGTCATACTTCATTAGAAGAAGGTATTAAGTTAACAACTGATTGGTTTTTGAATAATAAAGATATTTTAGATAAACGATATAATCCTTTTGTTAACCATTAATATGAGTGAATTTTGGAAAGATAAAAAAGTTGTAGTCACTGGTGGGTCTGGGTTTATTGGGACACATTTTTTAATGAAATTAGCGGAAATGGGAGTAGATGTGAGAACACATGTACATAAAAATCCATTACAATATGAACATAACAACATTCAAGTTTTTCATGATATTGATTTAATGAAATTAGAAGATTGTGTTAAATTAACTGAAGGAGCGGATTATGTGATTCACTGTGCGGGAGAAGTCGCTCACCCATCTTCAGTGCCAACCGATATACAAATATCTCTTAAACAATTAAATCTAATTGGTAACGTATTAGAAGCATGTGCAAAAAATAAAGTAAAAAGATTTTTAGATTTAAATAGTTCAACTGGATATCCCGATATCAGAAGACCAATAACTGAAGATGAATATTGGGTTGACGAACCTTACATATCATACTATGGATATGGTTGGATGAGAAGATATAGAGAAAAGTTAATGGAACATGTGTCAAAATTCTCTGGGTTAGAAATTGCACTGGCAAGATGTACCGCAATATTTGGGCCGCATGATAATTTTGATTTAAAAACTTGTCATGTTGTTCCTGCATTAATTAAAAGAGTACTCAGTGGAGAAAATCCGTTTACTGCTTGGGGTAATCCTGATGTTGTAAGGGATTTTTTATATGTGAAAGATGTGGTTAATGGGGCATTATTGATTTTAGAAAAGGGTGAATCTATGAAACCATACAATTTGGGATATGGAAACGGAGTCACAATTGGTGAAATATTGAATACCATACTAACAGTTACGGGTAAAAATCCTAAGGTTATATGGGATGAATCCAAACCTACAACAATACCTTTTAGAGCGGTTAGTGTAGATAGAATAAAAAATGAATTAGGATTTAATCCAAAATATACTTTTGAAGAGGGTATTAAAGAAACTATTGAATGGTATAATGAAAATAAAGAATAATCTATTCATAATTGGAGATAGTTTTTGTCAAGATAGTTTTTATGTTAACGCTCCATCAAATCAAAACAAATGTTTTTGGGGGGAAGACCTTTCAGACAAATTGAACACAAACTTAATATGCGATGGAGAGCCAAGCCGAGATGCACAGACTATTATAGATAATTGGATTAAGATATTATCATTGATTGAACCCGAAGACTATTTAGTTATTTGTATTCCCTTTTTTAATAGAACTAGATTACCACTATCTGAAAAAGATTATCAATTTTTTGAAAGGAATGAGGTAAACTATGTGAATAGATTTGTCGGAACCGCGTCTTATAATAATATAGATACTGAAATTGAAATTTTTGGTAAAGAGTATAATTGGAAAAAATTTGAAAAAGAGTTAAGGACACAAGAAATAATAAATGGTTCTAAAGCAAACCAATTAAATCAAATCGAAATAATTGAATCACTGTATACGTTGACTAATGGAAAAAAATTCATATTTTCTTGGGATAATATGGATTTTAAATCTTATGTTATAGAAGACAAAGATATATTAACAAAAAAAATTGGTGAATGGGAAACACATAGGGACGTGTTTTATCAATCCAATGGTGAATATGGTTTAGAGAATGACATACATTGGAGTTATAGAATGAATGAGTTGTTTTCTGAATATTTGTATAAAAAATTTATGATATGAATATATTAATAACGGGTGTTTTAGGTATGGTTGGTTCCCATATGGTTGATTTTCTTTTGGAGAAACCGAATGTAAAAATTTATGGTTTTTGTAGATGGAATGACTCTATGGATAACATAGAACATTTGACAGATATTATTAATACTGGTAATAGAATTAAATTAATCTATGGAGATTTGAATGATTTTAGTTCTATTGTTAACGCGATTGATATATCTAAACCCGACTATGTTTTTCATCTCGGGGCACAATCTTATCCTCAAACAAGTTTTGATTCTCCAATCGAAACATTACAAACAAATATCATCGGTACTGCTAATTTATTAGAAGCACTTAGAAAATCACCATATAAGAATGCGATGATACATGTGTGTGCGTCGAGTGAAATATTCGGAAGAGTTAGTAAAGATAAACTTCCGATAAACGAAGAATGTTCATTACATCCAGCATCTCCATATGCGATTTCTAAAGTCGGAACTGATTTAATTGGTAGATACTATGGAGAGGCGTATAAAATGAATGTAATGACAACCAGAATGTTTACACATACAGGACCAAGAAGAGGGGATGTGTTTCATGAATCTACATTCGCGAAACAAATCGCAATGATAGAATATGGATTACAGGAACCAAAAATATTTGTTGGTAATTTGAATTCACTTAGAACATATGCCGATGTAAGAGATGCTGTCAGAGCATATTGGATGTTATTGACTATCAATCCATCATCTGGTGCATATTATAATATTGGAGGAGATTATACTTGTAAAGTTGAAGACACTTTGAAATATCTTATATCCAAATCATTTATGAAAAATGAAATTGAAATTGTTGTTGACCCGAACAGGTTAAGACTAATAGATGCGGATTTACAAATACCTGACACAACAAAATTCAGAGAATTAACTGGATGGGAACCGAAGATTCCTTTTAATAAAACAATGGACGACCTGTTGGATTATTGGAGAGATAGAATAAATAAAGGTCGTAAATTTTTAAATAGATAAAATGGATAAAAGAAAATACTTGCCCACACTAGCGGAGTTAATTGATAGAATGAGCATTTCGCAACTAAAAGAAGTTTTTATTCCTGAACACAAAGAGGAATATGCTCAAGAAATTAGAGATATTAAACATGATATTGATTTGATACTTCAAGAAAATAAAGGAATTGTTGATGCTGAGACGATTCGTTCGATTGTTGTTTTGGCACAAACAAACTTACACATTTGGCACAACGAGTCCAACTATAGAAAATATGGTAAGACTGAGAATATTAATTTGGAATTAACGCACGGATTAAACGGTGTTAGAAATACTGCCAAAAACAAAATACAAGAAATCGTTGGTGGTAGAAAAGATTATAAAACAGATTGTTTAGCCTCAGAATTTAAAGATTGGGGTATTAGTTGGGAATAAAAAATATCTTATGTTAAACGAAAAAGAAATTTTTGATTGGAAATATAAGGGTTATCTCGTAAATAATATCTTATCACAAAATGATGTTGATGAGATTAATAACGAATTAAATATTCTAAGAATTCAAAGGAATAAAAAAGACTCCTCATGGGGTGAATATGGAATATATTCACACCCACAGAAAGAATCTGAATTAATTTTAAAATATTTTGGGCATCCTAAAGTAATTGAAATTCTTGAGACTATATTAAACAATAAAATTGAAGGGATACAAAGTCAGGCATATTTTAAACCACCTGGCGAACTAGGTAGAGATGCTCATCAAGACGGTTTTTATACTGAATCTGGATGGGGAAATTCAATAAATGTGATTTTTTGTTTAGATGATAGCGACCAATCAAACGGGTGTCTGTGGTCATATGAATCATCACACTTTTTACCTATTCTATCCATTGAAATTGATGAGGAAAGAACAAAGACAAACCCAACATTTTGGAAAAACGAAAGAGGCAAGGGATGTGTGATGCCACAAAATCATAATTTTAAAAAAATATATCATGAATGTAAATATGGTGATGTTTTATTCACTCACGATTATTTAGTTCACGGTTCCGAAGATAATAATAGTAAAAATTATAGAAGGTCAATTGTTATGAGTTATAAAACAATTGGGTCAAACCTAAGACAGGGTGGACAAATGAAAAGAGAGCCATTTGATGTCTATGAAATTAGAAAAAAATATTGGAATTTATGAATGAGAAAAAAATAGAATTTATGAATGAAAAAAAATGGAACGATTTTGACGTAAGACCATCTAAAATTTTTGGATACGAAGTTCCTGTGTATACTCCATCTATATTCAGAGAATTTAGAGGTGAGATTTTTACAACCTATCATTCTGAAGACCATCCTGTGATGAGTAAAATTCACTACGATAAAAATGAACTTGCAATTCATGGAAGATTCTCAAAATCATACAAAGGAGTTTTAAGAGGTTTACATTACGATGATAAAACATGGAAACTAGTACAAGCGTTAGTTGGTGACATATATTTAGTTGTATTGGACATAAGAGAGAATTCACTTAATTATGGAAAATGGGATTGGTTTTTAATTTCAGAAAAAAATAGAGACCAAGTTTTAGTTCCTCCAGGTTTTGCAAACGGACACTACGCATTAACTGATTGTGTGTTTCATTACAATATGTTTTATAAAGGAGAGTATGTCGATTCAATAAATCACGGAGTGGCAAAATGGAACGACCCAAAATGGAATATAGAGTGGCCGTCAAATAACCCAATACTTCAAATGAAAGACAAATGATTAAAAATTTAGAACAATATCCAATAGTTAGAGAACAAAAATTGACTTCACAAGATTTAATAAATTTTGAAGATTTAATTGTTAGTCATTGGGAAGGAGGTAAAATTAGGGGGCCAGTACATTTATCAAATGGTAATGAAGAAGAGTTGATAGAAATCTCTAAAAGAATAGGTCCATCTGATTGGGTTTTTTCTACGTGGAGATCACATTATCATGCTTTAGTGAAAGGTATTTGTCCCATTTGGTTAGAAGACCAAATTTTAAAAGGTAAATCGATTACAATTTGTAATCCAAAAGATAAGTTTTACTCTTCGGCAATTGTTGGAGGAACACTATCAATCGCCTTAGGTGTTGCAATGAGTATCAAACAAAATGGTGGTGATGAAAAGGTGTGGGTATTTGTTGGTGACATGAGTTTTGAAAGTGGAATATTTTATGAAATACATAAGTATGCGAGAAACTTTGATTTACCACTTTATTTTGTGGTGGAAGATAACGGAGTTTCGACCTACACTCCAACAGAGGCAACATGGAATAACATAAAAAAAGATATACCGAACGATGTAATTTGGTATCAATACAAATCCAAATACCCACATTACGGAACTGGTAAGTGGGTTGCGTTTTAAATTAAAGAATATGACATATAAAGAAATACTTTCTCAAATTATGACCGATTTATCTAACGATGATAATACCGTTTTTATTGGTCAACAGATAGTTTACAGGGGAAATCCGATGAGTACGACACTTGATGATGTCCCCAAAGAAAAGATGATTGAAGTACCGGTAATGGAAGAAACTCAAATGGGGATGAGTTTGGGTTTAGCGATGACGGGTAAAAGAGTTATTACATTTTACCCAAGATGGGACTTTTTAATATCCGCATCCAATCAATTAGTAAACCATGTGGACAAATATGAATTGATGACAGGTGAAAAAGTCCACATCATAATTAGGGTCGGTAAAGGGTCTGAGACACCATTAGATCCAGGGCATCAACATAAAGCAAATTATATAGAAGAATTTAAATCTTTGTGTAAACATACTAAAATTTTTGATTGTAAAACTATCGAGGAATTAAAATTACATTATCAATTTGCAAAAGATAATGTTGGTGTGTATATTATAAATGAGTATCCAGAATTGTATCATAATAAAACAGTTTTAAATCTCATATCCGATGAATCGAATGAAAGTACTAACACACTTATGATTGAAGATTTTATGGGAGATGGATGGTATGACATTGAAAATTATAAAATATGTGAAATTACTGAAATATCAGAAAGAAAAGATGAAAATTTTTACCATTTGGTACATGTAAACTATTATTTATCTCTATATAGTTTAGAACATAAAGATTTACCAATCTCAGAAGAAATTAAAATTTTACTAAAGAAAAATCAAAACTTCAAAGTTATTTTTATAACAGAGCATGAATGTGACCTGGAAAATGTTATAAAAATCACGGATTTCTTACTTAGAATTATTGAAATACCGGCAAACCAAGTTTTTATTATAAATGGTAATCAGTTGTTACCACAATTAAAAAACGAGATAAATTCTAAAATAAATGTTCATGTGTCAAACAGACTTCCATTGGTGATTACAAGAAATATTGTGAATTTGTGTGATGGATATCCGTTTAAAATCAATAAAGAAAAAACGTTTACGTGTTATAATAGGAATCTAACTATGCATAGATTAGGTATTTTAACGGCACTTAAACATCATAATTTATTAGATGATACCGATTGGTCTTTTCTAAGAGGAAATAGATTGTCCGCAATGAAATTAGAAAATGGTGATATCGATTCTAATATTTTATTGACCGTATTTGACCAAGATTTAATTAATGAAACACAAAGTAGTTTAAACTTTTTTAAAAATATTGATATTAAAAAAAGTGAGTTTGAGGATTATGACGTGGATACCCCTGGTGGAGGTCAAGATTGGAATTCAATGTTTGAAAATAATCCATATAAACATTCATACATCAATATTGTCAATGAGTCTCAGTTTGAAAAAAATAATTTAATTCATATTACTGAGAAGACATTTATTCCTTTTTATTATTCACAGTTTCCATTAATTGTTGCTACTTATCAACACATTAAAAAAACAAAAGAACTCTATGGATTCGATTTTTTTGAAGATTTTTTTGATTTAAGTTATGATAATGAACCAAATCCACAAAAAAGAATGAGAATGATTATTGATGAAATTGTTAGAGTTAGTAAGAAAAAAAACCAATTACAGGGATTTTATCAAATCTCAAAAAAAAGGTTCAAACACAATAAAGATATAGTTACAAGTTTATATGATGATAAAACAGACCATAACTTTTTTCAAAGTTTAATAAATTTTCAGTAATGTACATACTCGGAATTTCATCGTTTTATCACGATTCTTCAGCATGTTTATTCAAAGACGGAGAATTAGTGTTTGCTTGTGAAGAGGAAAAATTTACGGGAATTAAACACGATAGTTCTTTTCCAATTAATACAATAGAATATATCTTCAGTCATTATAACATTACCCATAAGGATATTGATATGGTTTGTTATTATGAAAATCTTAATCTGAAATTGAAAAGAGTCTTAAATAATATTAAGAAAAACTTTGTTACATCACCAAAATATTCTTTGAAGTCTTTGGTTAAAATCTTAAAAAATATTTCAGACGTAAATAAACATTTGAAACCGTTTAAGGAAAGAGTATTTTATTCTGAACACCATTTGGCTCATCAGTATTATTCATTTTTCACTTCCGATTTTGAAAAGGCAATCTGTTTGTCTATTGATGGTGTTGGAGAAATTGATACCTTATCTATTGGTTTAGCGGATGATGATGGAATTGAATATCATGATTTAGGGAAATATCCTCATTCATTGGGACTTTATTATTCTACAATGACTTCGTATTTGGGATTTAAACCAAATGAGGGAGAGTACAAACTAATGGGATTGGCATCATACGGAGACCCTCAAGAGCATATTGAAAAAGTTAGAAGTTTGATTGAATTCAAAGATGGAGAATTAATCTGTAATATGAATGTTTTTTGTTGGGATAGGTCGGAAAGAGTAATGTTCAATGAAAAACTAATTGAACATTTAGGTATTTCACCAAGGTTGACGGAAGAAGAAATTACTATAACTCATCAAAATTTAGCGGCATCAGTTCAACTAAGATACGAAGAAGTTTTATTTGATATTATCAAAAGTTTGAAAAATCTTGGTAGTAATAATCTTTGCTTAGGAGGTGGTTCGGCATACAATGGTACTGCGAATGGAAAGATAGTTTCTAATTCTGACTTTGATAAAATTTGGATACCAGTTGCTCCATCTGATGCTGGATCCTGTGTTGGAGCTTGTATTCATTACCTTATACAAAATAAAAAATTAGCCAAGAGAGTTACTAAGAATCCTTTTTTAGGACCAAAGTACGATGTTGAATTTTATTTGAGTCATATTAAAAATTTGAATTTTTTTGAAATTCACGATTACAATAGATTAATAAAATACGTTGCAACAAAAATTCATGAAGGTAAAGTAGTTGGATGGTATAGAGATAGAATTGAATTTGGAGCAAGAGCATTAGGACATAGGTCTATTTTAGCTGACCCTACAGTTCCGAATATGAAATCGAGAATTAATAAGTTGATTAAGAAAAGAGAGGGCTTTCGTCCTTTTGCACCTATGGTCATTAAAGAAAAACAAAATGAATTTTTTCATACGATTGATGATGTACCATATATGAATCAAATTGTTAAAGTAAGGGAAGAATTTGCGGATAAATTATCTGCGGTTGTTCACGTGGATGGAACCTCAAGAATTCAAACTGTGTATGAGAACACTGTTATTCACGATTTATTAATTGAATTCGAAAAACTAAGTGGATTTCCCATTATACTGAATACATCGTTTAACATTAAAGATAAAACAATGGTACTAACTCCGTTTGATGCGATAGAAACTTTCAAGGATACTGATTTAGACTTGCTAGTTTTAGATAATTATATAATACACAAAATACTATGAAAAAAATTATTGATTGGTTCCTTAAAAAAATTAAAGAACGCAAAAGAAAAAAAGAGTTAAAAAAGAAAATTGAAGAATTAAGGAAAAGAGACCCATTTATTTATAATCATTGAATCAACAATTTTGAATGAGTTTATTTAATAAATTACGAATAAATTTGGGATACGACTCAATGGATTTGAATAATAACCCAATTCCTAATCTCTATAATTTAGATATTACTTCAAACCCAAAGTTAAAAAAAATGACAGTAGATACACTGTTGGATAATACGTATGGCAATTTTGTTTCAACAACTGTCGATTTTTTTTTCGAAAAGGGGGAAAATTTTATTTATCCTATAGTATTGTTTGAAAGTTTATTATTCACTGAGACCAATACTATCGAACTATCACAAAAAATTGTTGATTCAATAAGAAAAAACAAAGTTAAAATAGTCATATTTTATTTGACTGAGGGATTTTATGGGCATTGGGATTGTGAATATATTTGGATTAATAATTTAGTTGAAAAATATCAAATTCAGAAAAATCAATTTATTGTCGTAACTTCAAATTTATTAGCGGATGAAAAAAAGGTTGATAAAAATTTTATAATATATCCATATCCATTTTTTTTAAACCATATTTCTTTTTTTTGTAAAATTCAAAAGTTTCACCCTTCAACGGAAGTTTATTTTAACGACCACCGTGATTTTTTATCTGATAATATTGAAAAAAACAAAGATTATCATTTTTTGTGTTTCAATGGCATTCCAAAGTTACATAGGTTACTTGTGTTCTCGGAGTTTCTAACAAAACCTGAATATAAAGATAAATTTATTTTGACTATGGGAAAAACAAAAGGTAACATAGAAAAAAATTTTTATGAAATAGTTAAAAATGGAACTCAAGGATATATTTTGGAAAACAAGAATACAATATTAGATTTTTTTGAAAAATATGATTCTCGGAATGAAAGAACTTACGATAGGATTAACTTGTCACAAAATGGTAGGTTAAATGGAGGGACCATCAATGTGAAAGCTCACAAAAAATGTTTTGTAAATGTTGTTACCGAAACTTTATGGGACACTGATAATTGTGTTTTTTTCACAGAAAAAACTTTGAAACCAATATATACTTGTCAACCGTTCATAATAGTTGGTAATCCATATACCTTAAAAAAATTAAAAAACTATGGGTTTCAAACATTTTCACGATGGTGGGACGAAAGTTATGATGAAGAGACTGATGAATATAGAAGAATTGAAAAAATATTCAAAGTTATGAGAGATATTTCAACTTGGGATAAAGATAAGTGTAGAGAAACTTTGGTTGAAATGAATGAAATACTCAAACACAACTTTAGAATTTTGTTTACTACTACAGAATTGAAGAAGTTGTACTCATTGTTAAAAACACATGATGATAGTGTCAAAATAATTTGATTTTTATTCAAAAAATAATTATATTATAACTCATTGTTCCATTATATGATAATTCAAAAAATTTTATTTTCGAAGGAAGAGTGTGATGATATAATCAATATACACAAAGTTAATTCACAAAAATGGAAAAATTATGACCGAGAGTATAAATCGTTTTCTATAATTTTGAATGGAGAGACCGAATGGATATTTTCTAAAATGAAAAACTTCTTTGAAAAAGAAAGTGGATTAAAGATCGAAACTATCAAGAATGAAGTTCATTTTCACGTGTTTAAAACTAATGATTGGTTTGGTGTACATAATGATGCTAGGAATAATAGATTGTTTTCACTAGGAGTTTTGTTGAACGATGATTTTGATGGGGGAGAATTTAAATTGTATCTTCAAGGGGAAGAAATTGTTTTAGAAAAAAAAGTTGGTAATACATATATTTTTGACGCAGCAATTTCACATGAAGTAACGCCAATCCAATATGGGATTCGTTATTCCCTAATATGGTTTATTCAAAATAATAATGTAAAAACTAAACCAACAAAATTTATATAAATATGATTATTACCATATTATGTGAGCCAAGAAGTGGTTCAACTAATTTAATTAATTGGTTTTATCATAATAAAAATTTTAGTATTTTATTTACACCTAGTGATCCTAAATCAAAATGGTATAAAGTAGGATCTCCAAAAAATTATAAATATAATACTCGATATTTTTTGATAAAAGAAGATTATTATCACTACAAAAATTTTGATGAATTAGTTTCCATATCAGATAAGATAATATTACTTTACAGAGAAAATACGGAGGAACAGATAGAATCTTGGATAAATGCAATAACAACAAAAAATTGGGATAAGCCATGGGTTTCAAAAAATATAAAAAATATTAATGAAACTCAATTTTTTATTGAATTAAAAAATAGTTTCAAAAAAGAATATTTAGATAAAGAATATTTTAAAATATCGTATGAAGAATTATATTGTCGAAATGGGTTTCAAAAAATATTAGATTACTTGGGTATAAATGAGTTAGAAAATAAAGATTTTCCATACGGACAAAAATATAGGGTAGATGCCAACAAACCAAAAATAAAAAAATTAATTTAATTTATTATGATTTATCAAGAGGTTATTTTTACTAAAAAAGAATGTGAAACAATTATGAATCTTAGAAATAATCATAAATTATTTTTTGTCACACCTGAATCGTCTCTCATCAAAAACACCCGTACAGTATATCATAAAGAAAAAAATTTTAATGGTGTTGGATACGACAATTCAAAAGATTGGGTCAAAAGGTACAACGTTTGGGATATACCAATTAATAAAGAAACTTTTTGGTTTTATGATAGAATTTACAAATGGTTTTCAGAATTGACTAATATTCAAATTGACAGGGAAAAATATTTTAATCGCAGTGATGCCGCTCACAAAATTCATGAGTACAATATAGGAGACAAATTTGATTTACATGCCGATCAAAATGATGGAAGTATTGATAGAATTTGGAATTTGGGTATTCAATTAAACTCCAATTACGAAGGAGGCGATTATATTTGTTATGACAAAAATAATCACCCGATTAATATTTCTAAAGAAACAGGTAACACAATAGCGTATTCCTCTGATGTGTTACATGAAATAAATGAAATTTTACAAGGAAAAAGATATTCTTTAGTTGTCAAAATCTACTCATGGGAATTATACACCAAAAAAAACAAAAGTTTTATTTAAATGATTTATCAAAAAAAAATTTTCTCAAAAAAAGAATGTGATTTAATTATAGATTATGCGAACCGTTATAAAGATATTTCTATAAATCCTAAAACTTTTGAACTTCACGAAAAAAATAGGATAGTAAGTCCATCTAATTTTTTTATGCAGTATTATGTGTTTGGAATACCAATGAATGATTCCACCTTTTGGGTTTATAGTAGATTATTTAAATGGTTCGAATTGGTGACAAGTGAAAAAATGTCGAACAATTTTGGTTCATTCATTTCAACTTTACATTGTTACAAAGAAAATGATGGATTTGGAAGACACATAGATTTGACGGAAGGATTTGAAGATAGGAGGTATAATATTGGAATTCAACTTAATGAAAATTATAGTGGTGGGGACTACATATGTTGGGACGAAGACAAAAATGAAATATTGATATCAAAAAAAGTTGGTACATCACTTTGTTATCATGCTAAAATTGAACACGAAATAAAAATGGTGACAGGTGGTGAAAGATGGTCTTTGGTTGTACCAATAACTAAGAGAATGATAGTCAATCAGAATAAACCTAAAATTTTATAATTTAGTAAATAAAAAACCTACCATGACAAATCAATCATTTTATTATAATATGTTAAAGTTAGAAATAATAAGAAAATATGAATGAAATCAAGAAAGAATATAATTTTTTAAATCAGTCAGAAATAAAATATTTAATTACTTTATCTGAAAATTTTGTAGTACACCAATTTGATTTGTATCATCAGACTGATGTTGATAAAGGTAATTTACAAACATATTTCAACACAATTACTAAATATATATCAGAAAATTTTGTGGGAGAGTATCAGCTCAAAGCCATAGAAATGAACAGAGTTACTGAATCAGACATTATGGATGGGTATCACCAAGATGATTGTGATTTAACATTTGTTACTTATTTTGAAATAAATTTTGAAGGTGGTGAATTTGAATATTTAGATGAAAAAAACTCAAATCTGATTGAACCTGAGGCTAATTTGACATTAATCATGGATAAAAATCTATTACATAGAATTAGACGAGTAAAAAAAGGTGAAAGATTTTCATTAGTTTCTTTTTTTATTTTAAAACCATCAGTTCAAAAAAAAATTAAAACTTTTATTTAAAAAAACAATAATATGAACAAGGTAATCTTTGAAAATACATACGGGTATAAAGATTTTATTACCGAAGAAGAAAGACTTTTTTTAGAGGAGTGGGCCATCAATAATAACTCTTATCTTAAAAGAAACGGTAAAGGACCTTATCGTAATTTTGGTAGATTGGACAGTTTATCTGACATCCCGCCACTAATAAAGGAATTAAAAACCAAACTAATAGAATTAGAATCTATTGAAAAAGTAATCGAAGCTCCAAAAAATGCTGATTGGTTAGGTATACAAAAGGAAACCGCGTTTGTTGAGCCTCATATGGATTACAATGGTCCGGATGATAGATATTACACTAGAAGATATAACATATTAATATCTTTACCCGAAGAAGGGGGACAACCTATATATGGGAATAAAGTATTAAATGTCAAAGAGAGGATGATTTGGAGATGTGATGCTGGATTAGTAATCCACTCAAGTATACCAAACAAAGGTAAAAAACCAAGAATAAACCTATCTTTTGGGTTCTTAATGCCAAAATCAGGTAACTCATTCGAAACTAAATTAATGTGACGAACCCACACCAATCAAATAAAGTATTATATTTGCATAAAACAAAACAAGAATATGAAAGGTGCATTAATTATAAAAAATTAGATAATATTCTGAGTTATTAGATTTCTCAAATTCTCTAAAATTAAACAAACAAACTTTATAAATGAAAATTTTACTTTTATACACACCTAGAAGTGGGTCTACTTCTATAATGAGATATTTTGAAAAACTGAAGCCCGAATATCAAATTTTCAACCAACCATGGTCCTCGTGGAAAGGTACTAAAAATTATCGGTTGAATGATTTTTTAGGGATGGATAAACTTTTTGTAAAAAATACGATAGATTGGGTTATGGATAATAAAGAAGATAGTGGAAAAATGAAATCTAATTCTATTCCAACAATTCAAGAGATTTTTAATTTTTTTGATAAGGTTTTGGTCTTATCGAGAAAAGATATAACTCAACAAAGTATAAGTTTGTATTTTTCATCCGAAAATAACTCTTACTTGGAAACATATGACCGACTTTATAATATAGAATCTATAGATGAAACAAGATTAAATGAAATAAAATCCAATCTTACAAAGGATAATGATTTGGTAAATGAATTGGTGAATCTTGGTGTTAGTCATTATTATTATGAAGACTTGTATTATGAATCTTTCAATGACTTTTTTCAAACACTGAATTTAGACTATCATAATGAATATTTCGATAGATATTTGAATACCACAAAAAGATACAAAAAAGGGGAGGTGACAAATAAAGTTGTTAAAACATTTATTTAAAAATTTTTAGTATTTATATTATAGTAATTTCAATTATTAAAAATAATGGATATAGACGTAAAAAAAATTGTTTCAGCATGGATGACATCATTTAGTCCTAATGATGATGAAAAAAAGTTGGCTGAGGATAGATATAATATTTGTTCAACTTGTGACCGAAAAGAAAAAAATTTGTTAGGGATTGATGTTTGTAAGGAATGTGGATGCCCTCTGTCAAAAAAAATTTTTACGTTGACAGATAGAGAAACTTGTCCCTTAAAAAAATGGGATGATTTAGATAGTGAGTTTAGAAAAAATAAAAAACATAAGTATAACTTATTTTAAATAAATTAAATTAATTCGTAAAATAAAGTATGAGAAGTGTATTAATAAGTTTAGATTTTATTTACAGGGAAGATGGCAGCTTGACTCCATTAGAGTTGAATACTGAAACGAAAGATGATATTGATATTTGGAATATTACAAATGATAACTTTATCGAAATAACATCACCTTTTTTCAGACATGAAGAACTAAATCAATATTTGCAGTCAAATAACATTACAAAAATAGTTGTAATTGCAGGTAATGCTCACAGTAAATACATAAAAGCGTTCGCGGATTTTTATAATTATGAATATACTTTGGTTTCGGTTGGAAAAAACCAAGTGACAGTTCCTGAAGTCGAAGACTCAGATGATACGATTATAATAAGAATTGCTTATGATACTTATGCCTTGATTGATGATTTGTATGCGAGGGATAATTATGAGTTTCATAATCTAATTAAAAACGAATCGTTCGCAAGTCCTGTAACTTTCACTGAAAATAATTTTGATACAATTCTTAATTTTGAGGATTCCCAAGACGGAACAATACCAAATTATGTTTTGAAGGCAAGAACACCAGGATACGTCAAATCCGAATATCCTAAAATTTACAAATTTGATAATGTTTCTCAACTTGAAAACTTGAAGTCCAATTTAAAAAATAATGAATTTATTCAAAAGTTTGAATATAATGAAAATCTTTCACTGATAGACCAAAGAACACATCATTTAAGGAGTATGAATTTGATATGTGGAGAAAATTTAGATGTTGTTAATTTCATAAATTACAAGTCAAGTAATCTTGTTTCTATTGATAATACAAAATTAATTAAAGACTATGAAATTAATGAAAATAATAGATTACACCCATTAAATGAATGTAAATATTATCCAACTTACTTGTCCAAGTATGGATTCAGATACCATTTCGATAATGAAGACAAAGTTTTAATGTGGGACAACAGTCTTAAACTTATTCAAGATGTAAACATAGGGGATATTTTTAAAGGAGTAAAATTTCCTCAGGGGCATGAAATTTTTCCTAATGACCCTGAATATGTAAATTTAAACGATATTGAAAATTTTGAATTGGAGGAGACAAAAGTAGTAAGTATTCAAGGGGGACAACAGGGTATTTTTGCCAATATTACAGCATCGAATGAAGAATATGGTACTCTTTCTTGGTTTGACGGTATAAGTAATTTATATTTAGTATCTGGCGGAGATGTTCCAAATGGATTTGCTTTTTATCAAAAAGGGGGAGAGTTAGAGATTGGACAAAGGATATATGTCTATAACAAAAGTTCAAATACTATGATAGATTTTATCGTTGAAGATTTATATTTTGATTTGAAAGATTTAACTTGTTATATCCTTTCTTTGTATAAAACACCTGAATTTTTAATTCAACTCGAACAAAATCATGATCTTTACTTGGTACAACACAATAGTTGTAATGCTTATGGTTGTTACTATAATAGATATCCAGGTAGATGCACTGGTACATGTGATGATTGTGGAAAAGGTTCTCCCCTTTGTAATAATTGTGGGGGAGATGCTGGAGTACTGTGTTATTAATTATGAATTTAAAAATAAAAAAATGGAAACTAATAAAATAATCAAACCAAAAACATTACCAGTTACAGATTCACAAAGGGAATCTATGAATATTATCACAAATAAAATAATTCAATTAATTAAGGATAAACATTTGTGATTCGCATAATAATCAAATTGAGTTAGTTTTATGGAAAAAATTTTTATTTCAGAAAATTTTTTATCTAAAAACGAGTGTGATAATATTCTAAAAACAATTTTTGATAAAACTACCTTGGAAGTTGCTCGAATCGGGTCACAAGGAGGTCATATCCATACGCAATTAAGAAAGTCATCAACCTCATTCATCACGGAATTAGGAGACTTAAATCAAAAACTAGTTAGGGTACTTTCAGATAAAGTAAAAGTTAAAGGTGGTAATCCGACTAATCTGTCAGACTTTCAACTCACAAAGTATGATGTTGGGGACTATTTTAATTGGCACATTGATCCTCCACACAGAGATTATACAATAATTATTTTTTTGAACAATGATTATCAAGGAGGAGAATTGGAAATTAAAGATGAGAACGAAAAAGTTTTTAGAATAGAAAAAAAAGAAGGAAAACTTGTTGTATTCCCTTCTTTCCTTTTTCATCGTGTCACCAAAATTGAAAAAGGAATAAGATATTCATTAGTGAATTGGGTAGCTATTGAAAAAACACTGAATTATAAAAAAACTTTGATTTAGTTAAATTAGACTCAAACTATGAATGTTTTAAAATTTTGGAATACTGATTCGTTCGAAATTTCTAGTTATAGATACGGAATATCCGAAAGAAAAAATTCTACGTATACAACATCTGGTACAGACACAACAGGAAAATGTTTGTATCAATACAATGAATTAGGATTTAGAGGAGACTCTATGTATAAACAAGGTTTTAAAATTCTATCAATAGGAGATTCCAACACTGAAGGAGTAGGATTGAATAACAATGATACATGGTCATCGAGGTTTTCGAATTTTTTTAGTAATGGAGTAAATATGAATTTTGGTACGGGAGGAAGAAGTAATGATTTTATCGCTAGATGTTTGTTAACATATTTCGATTTGATTAAACCTGATTTAGTTTTGGTCATGTACACCTCTCCTCAACGCAGAGAAGTATATACGAAATATAATACAATAGAGCCTTTTATGCCAACCGCTTCTTGGGGGTATACTAAAGAAACTGAGGAGGGGCAGCATATTCAGAAAAATCTGATAGAAATACAAAATGATGGTGAAGATTTTGTAAATTGGTATAAAAATCATCTTTTGATTAAATATTTTTTACAATCAAAAAATTGTAATTGGTTGTGGAACGGATGGATGTTAAATTATGAAGGGTATGATGAGTTCAATCGTTATGATGGTGACTATGGTAAATTTTTAGATTATGCGGTTGATGGAACTCATCCAGGTATTCTTCATAATAGATTGTACTCAAAAAATTTGGTTAACCACATCAAATTAAATTTTTTAGATTATATTCCCATAAATAATTTTAAAGAAGATGCGAATGATGTTCACACTAAACTCTTTTAATCTCTATTGTCAATGTAGATTATAATTTCATTGTAATAAATTTTGTATTTTGTTCATAACCATTTCTGATGTAATAGATTTTTGACAGATATGTTGTCTCTCAGTTCCTTTGTAAACTGGACACCAATCCCAATCACCAGAGTCAAATGTTAAAACAGGATCATTCCAACATTTAATACAAACATTATTTGAAACTCTTGTCATGTTATATGAAAACTCGTGATTGTTTTCACTAAATCCTGCAATCATAACTGTTTTTTTACCTAGTGCCCAATTCATCCAAGATAATCCTGAACTTAATCCTACGAAGAAATCTGCATGGAATAGAATATTCATAACTTCAGGCCAATCTTTATCATGATTATGTATGACACCATCAATATTATATTTCTTTAACGATAAAATCACAACTTCATATCCTAACTCTTTTAACCTTTTTGAAAGAGTAGCCCAATTTTCAAAAACCCATTCTTTACAACCAGCAGTTGATTGAGGGCCAAAAACAACATATTTCTTTTTTATTGGTCTTGCTTTAGGTGTGAAGTTTAAAGTATAATTCATCTCTTTATAGTTTAAACCTAAAATATCCGTTGCGGTTTGTTGTAGTGGAATTAAATTGATTTGAGTTGGGTAATTGTCAAACTTTCTCCAAGTTTGGTCATCATCTTTAAACCAACCTAATCTATAAACCACATCACAATTAACTGACTTACCAGGTTTTATGAATGAAATGTCTTTATAGTCATTTGAACCTTCAAACCATTCATTATGGAATGTACTTAAAATGACCTTACATTTTTTCTGATTCATTAATTCAATAGCGTATGGAGCCCATGCTAATGTATCACCGACGGCTTTTGTTTCAAAAGAAATTAGAACAGTTTTATTTTCCAAAGTAAATCTATCGACAATTTCCCCGTTAATTTTTATAATCCAAGGGATGTAATATTTTTTGGAACTGGCAGTCCACATGTTATTGGTAATGGTTTGAGAATGAATTACTTGATTGTTATCACCATTAATGAATTCAACAAAGTATTCTTTTTTGTCATCACCTAAAACTTCAACTCTTGGGCCATCTAAGTAATTGATAATAACTCTATTTTCTTTTATTGGTCTATCTAACCAAGGTTTTCTTTCTAAGAAATCATTGACTGTTTCTAGCCCTATTTCAGCAATGCGTTCCCAATTAAACTCTTGTCTAATCTGTTCTGATTCTACTAATGATAATGTTTTATATTTTTCATAATCACCATAAACCGAAAACATCTTTTCACCCAAATCATTAAAATCAGGTTCATAATAATTTCCAACATTATCGTTGAAATGGTTGTATGTACTGGCACTTACTGGTAATTCGTGTGATATCTTAACAGGAATACCTTTACCTTGTGCGAATTCTAATTGGCCTGAACAATCTGAATAGATTGACGGTGTACCGCAAGCCATTGCTTCAATAAGAGGTAAATTCCAACCCTCAGCTCTTGCACAAGACACAAACACACTACAAGACTTTAATAATCTAATGTATTCTTCTCTTGGTGGAAAATGGAGAATTTTAATTCTATCATCCTCCAACCCATAATGTTTTAATCTTTCCTCAGTTGATTTTAAACCATCATTTGAGAATGGGTTATCAACAGAAACAATTAGTTCAACAGGTTCGTTTTTATCAAATGTTTTTACGAAGGTTTCAATGACTTCCTTAATTGACTTTCGATAATCCCACCTTCCCGCTAAAAAGAATGTAAACTTATCTTTCGTTAATGGGTGAGTAACTTCTTTATCAGGAAAGAAAGTATTCACATCGACACCTTCAGGTACCACTTTAATTTTATTTGGGTCATAACCTTGGGCAATGGTACAATCTCTTTGCCATTTTGACGGAACCCACATCTCATCAAATTCTTTTAACTTATTAAAGTATTCTTGTGGTTGTAAGGTTGACTCCCATACATTGTAGGCAATTTTTGGGCCATCGTAGTTATCATAAAAAATGTGATGATTTGTTTCGCATAATACAATATTAACATCAGGTTCAAATTCTTTAGATACATCAGGGTATAAAGAGAAGTCACTTCTTGTTTTATCTGAGTTCCAAAGGATTTGTTTGTATAATAATTTTTTATCAATTTCATTAAAATAATGTTCATTATCATGAGCATTTTCATTATATCCCTCCCAAGAGTCACCAACGGTAAAGTTTCTAACTTTAATATCCGCGTGTTTATCTAAATGTCTAAAAAAATCTCTTGTATGTTGATTATATCCTGTGTTACCAACGTAAGAACCGTGGGCGTAAATTTTAGGTCTGATCATTTGTTAAATTATTTATTGAAAATATAAGGGATATGTGTTATAATTTCAATTGAAAACTAAATAATATGGCACAAGGAGTTCATAAAATAACTGAAGATTTTGAGAAGGCGTTATGTGACTACACAGGAGCTCCTCATGCAATCGCATTAGACAACATGAGTAACGCATTATTTTTAGCGTTATATTATGAAAAGAATATTGTAAAAACATTAACTGGTGATACGGTTGATTGTCCGTCAAAGACATATCCTTCGGTTCCTTGTGAGATTATTCATGCTGGATTAAAAGTTAATTTTATACCTGTTGAAGGAAAAACAATCAAAGGAGCATATACCCTTTCACCATCTAATGTAGTGGACTCAGCACTTAGATTTACTGCTGATATGTACCAAGCGGGTACTCACATGTGTTTATCTTTTACAGGTCCGTATAAGACCTTAAAATTGAGCAAAGGTGGTGCAATTATTACCGATGATTATCAGGCGATGTTATGGTTTAAGAGAGCAAGATTTAGTGGAAGGAGAGAATGTTCTTATCATGACGACCATTTTGATATGTTGGGATGGAATTTCTATATGATGCCAGAACTTTCGGCAAGAGGGTTATTAATGATGACTCAATTCTATAATTTAGATGGGGCAAAAAAGCATAACCAAGACTTGGAATTACCCTATCCTGATTTATCAAAATTTGAAATTTATAAGAAATGAAAATTATTTTAATACAATTGTGGTTAGGGAAAATTCCTGATTATTTTTGGTATCACTATGACACCACTAAAAATATAAATGGTATCGATTTCCTTTTTGTGACTGACCAAGATATTGAGTTGAATGCTAAAAATTATAAAGTGGTTAAAACTACAAAAGAAGACGTTGAATTATTACTGTTAAATAAATTAAATAGTCCAATTATTTTAAAAAATAATAAAAAAGTTTGTGACCTCAGACCATGTTACGGTGAATTATTTGAATCATATTTGGATGGATATGATTATTATGGGCATTATGATATTGACACTTTATTTGGGAATGTTAATAATTGGATAAAACCTTATTTGGAAAAATATGATGTTATTTCTACTGCAGATGAACTAAACCATAATAGGATTTCAGGACCTTTTACAATTGTTAAAAATACGTTTAACAATAGGAGACTATATAGAAAAAATTATGAAGATTTTGTAAATTCATTTGAGTATGAACATATATTAGGACTTGACGAGAACCAATTAAATCATATATTTCATGATTTTTTAAATGTTAAATTACTTTATAATTCTATAAACTGTGAAAGTAATAATGGGAGTAAAAATACTTATGATGTTCGTTGGAGTGGTGGTAATGTATATGTAAATGAGGAAGAAAAAATGATTTATCATTTCTATCGTAAAAATCACACAGTATTTCAAAACGTAGGAAATCAAATCTATGGCAGATATGATAAAAAATATGTGGATGATTTCTATTGGGTTTTTGGATTTACTGAAAACTATTCAGAAAGCGTTAAATATTTGATGGAATCAATTCATTATTATTCAAACAGAAAATGTATAATTTATAGTATTAATTTTGATTATAGAATCCCTGATAAATTTCTCACAAGCCCACAATTTATTTTTAAAAAAATTAATATTGAAGAAGGATTAAAAGATGAAAAAGGTAGAGATGAAAATATTATAAGTTGTAAACCAAAGTTGATGATTGATGTGATTAATCAATATCCTGATAAGAAGTTTATTTTTATAGATAGTGACATTTATCTAACAACATCTGCTGACGACATATCAAAATATTTTAACAAACTTACAACATACCCTTTAATTAACTCACATATTCATGATGTAGTTTATTATTCTGGGCTTATTGAAGGTGAAGAATGGACAAGTACTGCTCATATATTGGCAAAAAAAGTTGGTGTTGAAATTTGTGTATTTCCACGTAGAAAAACAAATGTAATGTTGTTTGATAAAAATTCTAAGTGGTTCTTCCAAGAACAAATTGATATGTATGAAAAATACAAAAATACCGAAGTAGGTATATTTAAATTACATGATGAAGATTCTGCAAATATAATTCTTTCAAAATATCAATTGTATGATTGTCTTCACTTATGTGATATTGAAAATTGTGATGATATTGAAATTGACACAATCACCGATATGAATAACTCGTTTCATATGACTCAAATATCTCCAAGTGTAAGACTACCACAAAATCAAAATGATATTGCAGTATTTCACGGTATGAAAAATACGGAGTCGTTTAAAAAAATCCAAAAAAACTATGGGAATAAAGTTTTGGATTGTGAAGAGATGGTTGTTTATTATGTTGATAATACACTTTTTTTTGAAAAGAATTCTTTTTTAACAACAAAAAATTTACACGGTGAATTTGACTTTATCTTAAAAAATAAAGAGGGTGAAATAGTTCAAAGATTAAATAACCAAATTCTTATGAACTATTGGACTTTTTACATCTCTGATGTATTTTTATCTGAAGGAGATTACTCAGTAGAAATTATACAAACGCACACAGGAAATAAAATTTATAATAATGTTTATAAAAAATAAAATAAAATAAAAAAATATGAGAGATTTAAGAGGGTTAATTACAAGAGACAATTATGAAAAAGGCGGGTGGTGTTTGGATGAAAAAAGAAATCTTATACATGATTTGGTTGAAACAACAAACAGTAAAAGTTGTATTGAAATTGGAGTGTATAAAGGAAGTTCTTTGTTTTCATTTGCGGAAGTTTTAGAAAAAATAGGAGGAAAAATAGTCGGAATAGACCCGTGGTCTTTTGAAATGTCTAAAAATGAAATCCCATTCTTTGATAAGAATCAAGAAGATTATTTTTATAATGAATTATTGAAGGGCCAAGAAACATTTGAATTTATTTATAAAGGTGTTTGTGAAATTATTGAAAATAATGATTTATCAAAAACAGTATCTTTAATAAGGAAACCATCACAAGACGCATTTAATAATTTTGAAAATGAATCAATTGATATAGTTCATATCGATGGAAACCATAATGAGATGAATGTCTCAAGAGATATTTTACTTTATTTACCTTTGGTTAAAAAAGGTGGGCATATTATTATGGACGACTCTGATTGGGATAGTGTTCGTAATTCTATTAATAAATTTTTAGTACCATATTGTGATTTGGTTAAAGATATTGGTTACTGCTCTTATTATAAGAAAAAATGAAATTAGCGTTATTTGGATGCGGTGGACATGCTCGTGAAGTTGCTGCGCAAATAAATGAAGAAATAACTTTTTTTGTTGATGACGAATATGTAAATGAGTTTTCCAAACCTATCAGTACATTTGACCCTGAAGTTTATCAGATGATGGTGGCGGTTGCAGATTCAAAAGAAAGAGAAAAAATTGTTAAAAAACTTCCGCAAAATACATCATACTTTACCTTTGTTCATCCGACAGTTTTACTTATGTCTGAAGATATACAAATTGGGATTGGAAGTTTTATAGGAGCTTATTCCATATTGACTACAAATATTACTCTTGGTAATCACGCTATTTTAAACAGAGGAAATCAAATTGGGCATGACAGTAAAATAGGTGATTTCTTTAGTGCAATGCCAGGAGCAATTGTTTCAGGAAATGTTGTCATTGGTACAAATGTCTACATGGGTAATAATTCCTCAATCCGAGAAAAAATAAATATTAGTTCTAACATTATAATAGGGGCAAATGCTACCGTTGTTAAGAGCATAATTACAAGTGGAACATATCTTGGAGTACCTGCAAAATTAAAAAGTTATAAACTACAAGAAGGAGACCCTGATGATATTAAGAAGTTACATAATGTAAACCCAAAAATTGGTATAGTAATTCCAACTTATCAAAGGCCAGATGGTTTATCACCGTTATATTTATCAAATGCTTTGAATTCTATAAAGAATCAAACGTTTAAGAATTATAAAGTTTTTCTTATTGGTGATAGATATGAAGACAATGATGAATTTATAAAAATTGCGACATCAATTATTGATAGTGATAAAATATATTATGAAAATTTACCATTTGCGGAGGAAAGAGATAACTATGGAGATAATAATTTAGCTATTTGGAACTATGGTGGAGTTAATGCAACCAATTATGGGATTGAAATATCTTTAAATCAAGGATATGACTATGTCTGTCATTTAGACCATGATGATACATGGGATTCTAATCACTTATTATTAATATCAAGTACTATTGCAAAAACGGACGCTTTATTTGTATTTACAAAATCAAAACACAAAAATTCTATTTTCCCAAATATAAACTCAGATGATGAGATTATTGAAATTTTACCTGAAAATGAGCGATTAATACGTTCTTCAGTGTGTATGAACTTTAAAGAAATTCCATTACGTTATAGAGACATTTTCAAAGAAACAGGTATGGTTGGTTTACCTGGAGATGGGGATTTGTGGAATCGTGTTAAAGAATGGATAATTAAAAATGGATTAAAAAGTTATTTAATAAATGAAAAAACTTGTATACATGAACAAGAAGGATATTCACTTAATATGAATTTAAATTTAAAAATGAAAAAAGTTGCGTTAATTAGTACATTCTGTGACACTTCTGAAAAAATAGATACTCTTGAGAAGAATATAAAAATAATTAAGAATCATAACTTAGATGTTATTGTTATATCACCATTTAATTTACCTGAGTACCTGACAAAACAATGTGATTATTTTTTAATTACAAAAGATAATCCAATTTTGGATTGGCCAACAAAAGCGATGTGTACATGGAGAGTGTTAAATGTTAATAAAGTTAAATATACGATGACAAAAACACTCGCGGATTATGGATTTGCAGGGTTGACACAAATTAAACAATTAAGTCAAATTGCATTAGGGTTAGATTATAATCAATTTTATCATATGATATATGATATTAAAATTGATGAAAATGTAATTGAAGGGTTTTATTCAAATAGAGTTAATAATGTTTATCCATCTAAAAGAAACGATAAAATTTGGGAAGTTGGATTACATTTTTTAATTTTTAACAAAGAAAATTTAAAAAATTTTATATCATATATTAATTTAGAAACTTATTTAGATGTTAAAAATGGAGATGCTTTTGAATTATTATACACATTACAAAATAAATTAAATTATGTGATTGAAAAAACACCTGTTGAAGATGAAATTTATTATTACGAAAACGTTGATTCCTTTAATTACTCTCCAATCGAAGGAATTAAATTTTTTATAGAAAATGACGACGAAAATCCATCATCAATTAAAATTTTATTTTACGATGTTGTTGGTGAAAAAGAAATTAAAGTTAAAATTGGTGAGACTGAATCGGCACATACCATTAGTAGTTTATATCTAATTGATTTAGGATTTAATAAATTCAATCTACAACCTGTAACTGTTGAAGTGGATGATACCAATTACGATATTACCGACATAATTAAAAAAATTAAGCATAGTACTTTAAGTATTAGTTAGGATGATTGAGAACATAAATTTGTGGCATGCAGATAGAGGAACTTATTTTGATAGAAACGTTAACATAATTTCTTGGAGTAATGATTACCATATACACGTTGGAAAATACTGTTCTATCGGTAGAGATTGTAACTTCTTTTTACACGCAAATCACAGATCTGATTGGATAACAACATCTTCTCAACTGTGGGGACCTGTCACACCTGAGATTGCTTCATTACATATGGATATGGGTCATCCATCTTGTAAAGGTGATATCATAATTGGAAGTGATGTTTGGATTGGTGCAAAATCAACAATAATGTCTGGTATTAAAATAGGACACGGAGCCATTGTTGCCGCAGGTGCGGTAGTAACCAAAGACGTTGAACCATTTTCTGTTGTTGGAGGTAATCCCGCAAAACATTTAAAGTACAGATTTGAAGAACAACAAATTAAAGATCTATTAGATATTGCTTGGTGGGATTGGGAAGAAAGTAAGATTAAAGAAGAGGCAATGATATTATGGAGTCAAGATATAAATTATTTTATAGAAAAAAATAGGAAATGATAACGGTAACATATAATTCAGATGGTATCAAAGTTAGCGTTGAACAAATTAGCAAGTACAACAAAAATTTACCATTAAAGTTAAACATTAAAAAACATGTCAGTGGTGAAATACAATGGTCATCAAACTTAGGAGATAATTGGATCGCAACTTATCCTAATACTGAAATGTTTGATGTAGAAATTCTTGACTCAAGAGGACTTGTATTGTATACCAAAAAGTGGGACATAATGGAACATGGAAACCATTTCTACAAATCTTTATGGACGTATAATAAATCGTTATTATCGAATGGAAAATTCCCAACAGGATTAGTTATTGGAACCCATGATGGTGAGTTTGGAGAATGGGTTCCAAGTGTTCAAAATCGGCTGTGTAGAGTGGTTTTAGTTGAAGCTTCAAATAATCAATATAGTAAGTTACAAAAAAATTATTGTAAAAACTCACTTGTTAAAACAATTCAAAATATAATAACACCAAACGGTGGAGAAGTTGAGTTTTTTGAAGGGGGTGAAGGTTATACAAATACCGTAGTTGAAAGAGTAATTAAACACTGGGAGACAGAAGAGATTCACTCAACTAAAAAAAGTTCGATTGCTATTACCGATTTAATATTAACAGAATGTAACGGGAAAATTGACTGGTTACATCTTGATGTTGAAGGATTAGATGCCCAATTAATAATGGGGATTGATGAGAACAAAGTTTCATTACCCGACTTTATTATTTTTGAGGACTATAATTTAACTCAAGATAAAAAAGATGAAATTTACAATTGGTTAAAAGACAGAGGATTTGAACTTAAATCCGAAGGGGGTATTTGCGAGGCAATCAGATAAAAATTATTTCTTTTTAAATTGTTCCTTTTTTTCTTCAGACTGGTACAACTTCAACAACTTGAGAGAATCTTTGTAATGTTTCTCAAGCCTGTCCAATTCTTCAACAGGGACACATGAATCACAAGCAATGTTATATTGTTCTTCAGCCTCTTTGATAATATTTTGAATTGTGTTTATAAGTTTCATACACATATAAATATTATCGAGGTACTACTTTATTTAGTTTTCAACAAAACTATATTATTGAGTGTATAAAACCTAATATCTGGTTATTTATATAGGAACAATTCTTAAATGGGTATAATATCAGTAAATTTTTATAGTGGGGGAACAGATGAATATCTGAAAGCCCTTACATGCTCCTCAACATCTTATAACTTAAACTTTGATGGAGACCCTGGAAATCCGAATCCAAACTTTTGTGATCTTGATGAATTGTTGTCTTGTGATATTACACCATTTGAAGCTCAAATTGCTGTAGGTCAAGAATTTTATCTTTCATCTGCAGGGCAAATTAGGGAATTTATACGACCATCTGCGGCGTCTGTTGCTTTTCAAAATGACAGTTTTGCCGGAGGGTGCCAACCCTGTTCTGTAGAAACTCCAACTCCAACTCCCACACCATCACCTACTCCTATTGATTCATGTGTTTGTTATCAATATGCAAATGATGGAGAACCTACCGGTATAAATTCAATAACTTATTTAGATTGTGATCATGTACCGCAATCTATAAATAACGTTCCTTTTAGCCCTGCGGTTAACTATTTTTGTGCTATACTCGGAAGTGTTACTGCAACTGTAGGTTTAACTATTATCCAAGTTGATGAAAGTCTTTGTCCTGGAGGTGGATGTGTTGAAGGATTCACACCTACACCAACTCCAACGAATACTGAAACTCCAACAGAAACACCTACAAATACTGTAACACCAACAAGTACCTCAACTACAACACCTACAAATACTGGAACACCAACAAGCACCCCAACCCAAACCACTACGGTTGGATTGACTCCAACTGCGACCGAAACCCAAACACCGACTCCAACTGAAACACCAACACAAACTCAGACTCCTACAGAAACCTCAACTCAGACTCCTACTCAAACGGCAACGAATACTGCCACGCCAACAAATACTACGACTCAAACTCCTACTGAAACTCCAACACAAACGGCAACGAATACTGCCACGCCAACGAATACTACGACTCAAACTCCTACTAACACTGCAACACAGACTCAAACTCCTACAAATACTGCAACACAGACTCAAACTCCAACTAATACCGCAACACAGACTCAAACTCCTACAAATACTGCAACACAGACTCAAACTCCAACTAATACCGCAACACAAACTCCAACAACGACACAAACACCGTCACCAACAAATAGTATTGTTATACAATTTCAAGATTGTACAAATGGTTCAAACATATTCAGATTTGGAGGACCAAGTATTCCTACTGTAATTGGTGATGTATATTGTATTACTAATAGTATTGAATTCGAAGGGTGTGCAACAATTGTAAGTGGGTTCACTAGTGGGACTCTATACAATTCTGTTGGAGTTACATTCACACAGGTTCCAACATGTGCGGATTCTTCATGTCCAAGAACCGCTCTAACCGCCGCTTTATTAACAAAATGCTCCGACGGAAGTGTATTATACGCCAATGTAAATGAAGATACTGCATTTGTTGGTGCTGCTTATCTTTATAATGGGGAGTGTTATAGTTTCGTTGAATTCTCAGGGCCAGGTGGGCCTGATTTTGGTGACCCTGATTTTGATGATTGTTCTTTTTGTGTACCTACGTCAACTCCGACCAATACACCACAACCTACACCGACGAATACTCCGACAGTATCACCGTCACCATCGGCATGTGCATTTACTGACTTCTGTTTCTATACCACATTACCATCTTTCTCAGGGTACAATGGAAACTATGAATCGGCCGGAACTTACAACTCAAGAATTTATTATTCGGGAGATGGAATAACTTCTGCGGTTATCTATCATACTGGTAGTTTTTGGTGTTTAAGCGATACCTTGGGAGGAACTTGTTTATTAAGAGGTTCCAATCCTTGTAATTCACAATGCCCTGATATTTCTTCAAATGATTTTGAAGGAGGAATTTGCCCAACTCCAACGCCAACTGGTGTTGATTGTTCAATATTTGATTTCAATGCTTATTTTGATTGTGATTGGGAGCCATTACCAACGCCAACTCCGAGTGTTGCTTGTGATGATGTTAATTTCATCATAGATTCAATAGGAGTAACTCCTACACCAACTCCTTCGGGTAACTTCTGTTCTGGTGTGGGTATTGATTTTAGTTTAAGTGGATTCACTTCAACAACTCCAACTGTGACATTGACACCTTCAGTTACACTTACAAGAACCGTGTCCATTGAAGGTAGTGTTACTTTTGAAATGTTGGATGAAACATTTAGTTGTGTATCTGCTAAGGTATTAACTGATTGTGGTAGTGGAGAAGAATTCTATACGACCGATAGCTTGTCCTTCTTGGGAACTCCTGTATTAATTGGTATGACAATGTTTGTCCAAGTTAACGGAGTGAATCGTTGTGTGATTTATTCTCGAGATGACCAAAACTTATCATCTAATAGCACACTTGGAGCCATTGTACAAATCTATTCTTCTTGTGAATACTGTAGTACAATACCAACTCCAACACCAACTACTACATCAACACCGACGAACACTCCTACATCAACTGCAGGAATTACACCAAGTGTAACTAAAACACAAACTCCAACACCATCTCAGACTGCAACTTTAGGAACTACACCTCCACCAACACCGACTCAAACTAGAACTCCAACCGCTACAAACACGCCAACACCATCTATAACCGCATCTCCATCAGCAACACCTAATTTCCTATATGTATATGAGTCTTGTAACCGTATCGGTGGAGGAAGAGGAACAATAACTCAAGTTATCCAAACACAACCAGTATCTTTCACAATTGCGGTAAATGAAACATTCAAAGATAACGATGGAAATTGTTGGTATTATATTGGCCAGTTTAATACATCTTATATTGCACCACCAAAAGTTACGCCAATAAACTTTGGAGGTAATTATTTTATAGGTGTTTCAAGTCAAACTTATTCTAATTGTGAGACCTGTGCTACAGGAAACATCGGAGCATTTGGAGAAAGTGGTGTGAGTGATATAAGTATTTTTGACGCTTGTTCGGACGCTATTATCAATCCGAAAACATTATATTCAAATTGTGAGACGATTAATGTTGGATGTGTATTATATACAGATTCAACTTTACAGAATGTAGTTAGTGAAATATATGTATACCATCAAGGAGCCAATTGGGACCTTAATGGATCTGGTGGAGTAATCGGATTATCATCAACACAATGTTAAATAAATAAGAAATGGGAGTACAAGTTACAATAAATAATATTTCAGGAGTAACACCTTATGATATTTATGTCTGTCAAGTTGATGGGTCAGGTTGTTTTTATATATCAACTATAGGTTCAACATTTCCATATATATTTGATATCCCTTCACCATATGATTTATCTCCAAACTATATGGTTAAGGCGATTGATGCAAACAATTGCATAATTTCAGGTACTAGTGCTGTAATATTATGAGTCAACAAGTAACAATTACATCAGTAACCGCAAATACACCAGTAGAAATATTCTACTGTGATTCATTTAGCGCGAACTGTGTATACGTTTCAACCGTTTCAGTTTTTCCATTTACTTTCTCTGTACCTCCTCCTTATGATGAATCGAATATAGTAATAAAAATCGAGGATACTAGTGGTTGTATTGATGGTGAAATAATATTTGTTACTCCTACACCAACTTCAAGTGTGACTCCAACAGTTACTATAACACCAACAAACACGTCAACTCAAACAAATACTCCGACGGTAAGTCCGACGGTAAGTCCAACAAATACCTTCACTCCGACTCAGACACAAACAAATACTCCTACTCCGTCAGTAACACCAGTATTTTCACTTCACTTGATTGGGCAAAATACATTTTCAACTTCAGCAAACACATGTAATGACCAATTAACTTTTGATAATTACTATACCTACCTGAATGAAGCGGACACAGTACCTGTAGTTGGAGTTAAAATTTATCAAACAGCCTTCGGTGGAGTTCTATTTAATCCTTATAACGGTAATAACCAATATACTAAATTTACTTTCGGAGGAAATGAGTATGCTGTTGAGGTTGATACTAGTGGAACCATAGTAAGTTTCGACCTATGCGGTGTATTGGTTACTGTTACACCAACTAATACACCTACGGCAACAAATACACCTACCAATACCACAACTTCAACATTAACACCTACAAATACACAGACAAATACACAAACAATCACCCCAACAAATACTACAACTCAGACAGTGACTCCGTCCACAACTGCCACTTTTGGATTGACTCCAACTGCTACCGAGACACAAACTCCTACACAAACAGCGACACAAACTCAAACTCCAACAAATACTGAAACTGCGACACCAACTACAACATCGACACCAACTCAAACTCCGACTGCAACTATTGGAAATAACGAAATAACTTTAGATGGATTTATATTTTCTGGATCAGTAGGGGCGGGATTCTCGGCAACATCTGAGGCACCTGTGGCAGACGATTTCACGGTCAATTTTAATGCTGTCTTGGGAGTTACAACTGGTGGAACTATTACAATACCGGTTTCAATATTAATTCCAATCGGTGAATCTTCTGGATTTACTCAAACATTCGTAAATGGTGACTATAATAGTTTGAACCAAACTGCGGCACTGACAGATATTAGTTATTCAACTTCTGCGACAACATCATTTACTTTCGCTTCAGAATTTTTCTTTAATGTAACCCCAACGCCAACTCAATCACCAACTCCAACAGAAACACCAACACAAACTGTTACTCGAACTCCTACAAATACTGCTACTGAGACTTTAACTAACACTCCCACTCAAACACCAACCAAAACCGCGACTAATACTCCAACAAATACTGAGACACCGACTAATACTCCTACTGAGACACCTACAAATACTCCTACAGAAACGCCTGCTAACACTCAAACTCCGTCACAAACTGCGACTGCGACTCCTACAGAAACACCGGTACCAACTGCTTCTGAAACTCCTACAAATACTCCAACTAATACTGAGACATCTACTCCAACTAATACAGAAACTCCAACGCAAACAGGAACTGCTGCGGTAACACCAACCACAACAACAACTTTAACAGCAACTAATACAGAAACTCCGACAAATACTGCTACTGAAACACCTACAAATACTCAAACTCCAACTGAAACACCGACAGAGACACCTACAAACACTCCGAGTGAGACTCCTACTAATACTCCAACTAATACTGAAACATCTACGCCAACTAATACTGAAACACCAACAAATACGCCAACGCCAGAATCTACACCTACTGAGACACCGACTGAAACACCTACAGAAACACCTACACCAGAAGCTACAACTACACCAACTAATACACCTACTGAGACACCAACTAATACCGCAAGTGTAACACCTACTAATACTACAAGTGTAACACCTACTAACACATCAACTCCAACAAATACTGCAGGTGAAACTCCAACAGTTACTCCAACAGTTACTCCAACAAAAACAGTTACACCTACAGTTACTTCAACTCCTACAGGAACTTCGGTAACACCAACTGTAACACCAACCAAAACAACAACACCAACTGTAACACCAACTTCAACACCTTGTACAGTTTTAGATGGAAGTTTATTATTTAACGGTAGTAGTCAATCATTAGGATTAAGTCCTGGTGTGATTTTTGGAGTCGGTTCATACACTGTTGAGGGATGGTTCTATAATACCTCAGGCTTCGTTAATAAAGGGATATTGGGGGTTCCTGTTAGTAGTAATATAGGAGCGTTAAACTTGTTCTTTGGAAGTAGTACAGCAATCGTTACAGACAAAAATGGTGGAGGAGGTCAATATACCTATAACATGGCATCCGCTATTAGTGTAAATGCTTGGCACTATTTCATATACAATAGTAATTCTGATGGAACTACAGCGGTTTACATTGATGGTGTAAGAAGTCTAAATACTCAGGTTGACACATATAATTATACAACCGCAACTGATACTGTTGGTAGATTCTATTCAGGATATTGGCCAGGTTATTGGACTAATATGAGAATAACTAAAGGAACTGCGGTCTATAATTCAAATTTAACAACTCAACTTAATCCAAAAGCGCCTCTTACATCGTTACCAAACACTAAATACTTAATGTTAGGTGCGTCAATAACAACGGATTCGTCTGGTACTCAAACTGTAACAAACATTGGTGGTGTTACATTAAGTACTTTACAACCTTGTCCAGGACCAACTCCAACTCCTACGGTAACGGCAACTAATACTGTTACTCCAACTAACACTCCGACAAATACTACAACATCAACTCAAACACCGACCAACACTGCAAGTAATACTCAAACACCAAGTAATACTGCAACTAATACACAAACACCAACTCAAACACCAACCAATACTCAAACACCAACAACTACAACAACATTAACTGCTACTAATACTGAAACTCCAACTAATACTCAAACACCAAGTAATACTCCAACTAATACACAAACGCCTACAACTACAACAACATTAACTGCGACACCTACAGAGACTCCAACTAACACGGCTACTAATACTCAAACTCCGACGAACACAACTACAAATACTCAAACTCCAACAACTACTCCAACAACTACTCCTACTAATACAGAAACGCCAACTCAAACACAAACACCTACAAAGACGGGAGCAACATTAACTCCAACTACAACTCCAACTACAACTCCAACACCAACACGTCAACCAACCCCAATTTTCTATTTGGACGCATCAACAGTGAGTGGAGGAACAACAACATGGACAGATTCGGTTGCAGGTATTCCATTTACTCTTTATGGTAATGGTAGAACATCTCCTAACCAAAGTACTTATCCAACTTATAATAGTGGATATGGTGGTTATTTAAGTTTTGATAGTAATAATAGACAATTTGCTAGAGCAAGTACGTCTTTGGGTAGCCAAACAACCTTTACTGTTACTGGTTGGTGGTGGATAACAAGTCTTGATACCGTACAAGGTAATACCGCATTTACAATAATAACGGAAAGACTTGGTGGTAGTCCTGCGGCGATTAATTTCGCTTTAGGGTATGGAGTTAATACTCAAACAAATACTATTAATGGAGGTCTTTTTAAAGGTGGGTGGGCATCAGCAGGTTCCGCGGCACCAACTACTGGAGCTTGGCAATATTTAGCATTAACATATAATAACTCAACAGCAACACTTCAATCTTATATTAATGGAGCAGTTAATGGACCTTCGTATTCTGTTCCATCGGGTCAACAAAACCCAATAACAAGTAATATTGGATACTTTGTTGGAACAAGATGGGATGCAACTGCTCAAGATACGTCAATTAACTACTTAAACGGTAGAGTTGCGACAATTAAAGTTTATAACCAAGCATTTGGTTCATCTCAAATATTGAGTATGTATAATGCTGAATTATCTAGATTCTTAGAGCCGACTCCAACGCCAACTGCAACACCAACTCAAACAGGTACACCATCTGTTACATCAACTCAAACTCCTACTAATACTAAAACTCCAACTGAAACACCAACAAATACTCCTACTAATACAGAGACTCCAACTGAAACACCAACAAATACACCTACCAATACAGAAACACCAACAAATACTCCTACTAATACAGAAACACCAACAAATACTCCTACTAATACGACAACTAATACAGAAACACCAACTCAGACACAAACACCTACTAATACTGAAACTCCAACTGTAACTCCTACGGAAACTCCTACGCCTGAACCAACAACTACACCTACAAATACAGAGACTCCTACACCAACACAATCCGTACCACCTTGTGATATAACATATAATGTAGTACCATTTGATATGACTTGTGATATAACGTATAATATAATATAAAAATAAAGATAGATATAAAATGGCAACAACAGTCCAGATATTAACAACAAATTATAGTGGTCAAACCGCTACAATTACATTTTCGCCATGTAGTGGAGGAACGATTAACTTAGGTTCACATATTGTTCCTTACAACTATGTAAGTGATAACTATACGGGGGATTATTCATTATATTTTGCAGATTATAATCAAACTTGTACATTTAGTATTCCATGTGTAACACCAACAACTACACCAACATCTACTCCTACAACTACACCTACAAATACAGAGACGCCAACACTTGAACCAACAACTACGCCTACTAATACAGAAACACCAACTGAGACTCCTACAGAAACTCCTACAGAGACTCCAACTAATACAGCTACTCCAAGTACAACTGCTACTTTAGGTGTGACACCGACTGCAACTGAGACACAAACTCCAACACTAACTGAGACTCCTACAAATACTCCTACCAACACAGAAACTCCTACAGAAACTCCTACAGAAACTCCTACAGCAGAACCTACAACAACACCAACAACTACTCCTACAAATACAGAGACTCCTACTGAGACACCGACTAATACTACAACTCCAACTAATACTGAAACACCAACAATACCACCAAACACATTTAATGTAACTGCTAATGGTTCCTCTGCTTATATAATAAATGGACAATCGAATCCAACATTAAGTATAACTGAAGGACAAACTTACACCTTTAATATAAATGCCAGTGGACATCCGTTTTGGATTAAAACAGTAAGTTCAACAGGTACAGGAAATGCATATAATGATGGAGTAACTAATAACGGAACGGATAATGGAACAATAACATTTATAGTTCCATATACCGCACCATCCACTCTTTATTACAATTGCCAGTACCATATTAGTATGGCAGGAATAATTAATGTAACAGATGTACCGGCTCCAACCTCTACTCCTACTAATACAGAAACTCCGACTAGTACCGTAACTGAAACTCCTACCAATACTCCAACAAACACAGAAACTCCGACTCAGACGGCAACAAATACTCCTACTAATACAGAAACGCCAACTGAAACTCCTACACCAGAACCGACAACTACACCTACTAACACAGAAACGCCAACTAACACTGAAACTCCTACAGAAACACCAACTTTAGGAGTAACACCGACTGCAACCGAGACACCAACTGAAACACCTACCGAAACTCCAACAGAAACACCTAGCGAAACTCCAACTCAAACTCCAACTCAAACTCCAACAATAACAAGAACTCCAACAAGAACTCCAACACCTACACCTACACCATATCCACCTAATTCGTACCTGTTCTATAGAACTGAAGGTTCAAATCCAGCACTTCCAACAGCTAATGGTGATTTAATGTTAGTTGCTGCAGGAGATTTGATAACCTACAATCCAAATGATAGTTTTGAAATTACATTTACCGCAATTGATAAATCAGGAACTTCACATCCTGAATATGATGATTTAGTAACTTATGGTGGAACAATTACATTAACACAAGGAGGTAACACTTATATTGCGAGTGGTGAAAGTGGATTCTTCACATATACGTCATATTCTATTCCTTACTATTCAGCGGCTTATTTAGATGTAATACAACCTTCAGCAAATCCGTTTGTTTCAGGTAGTACCATCTTCTTAACTGCGTCTGTTAACTATCCTCCGACACCAACTCCAACAACAACTGAAACTCCTACAGAAACTCCAACCAACACACCATCACCAACTGAAACTCCTACAGAGACTCCAACTCCTACAGAGACTCCAACTCCTACTGTAACAACAGGGTTAAGTCCAACACCAACTGAAACTCCAACAGAAACACCTACCGAAACTCCAACAGAAACACCTAGCGAAACTCCAACTCAAACTCAAACACCAACAAGAACATCAACAAGAACACCTACACCAACCAGGACTCCAACTTCAACACCTTACACACCTAATTCATACCTGTTCTATAGAACTGAAGGATCAAGTCCAACGATTCCACCAAGTAATGGAGGTATAATGTTACTTGATGCTGGAGATTCGGTAACATACAATCCAAATGATGAGCAAGAAATTACATTTACCGCAATTGATAAATCAGGAACTTCACATCCTGAATATGATGATTTATTAATTTATGGTGGAACAATTACATTGACACAAGGTGTTAATACTTACATTGCAAGCGGTGAAAGTGGACAATTCTTCTATTACGTCGGATCTAATAGTTACTATTCTGCAACCTTTTTAGATGTAATACAACCTTCGGCAAATCCGTTTGTTTCAGGTAGTACCATCTTCTTAACTGCGTCTGTTAACTATCCTCCGACACCTACGGCAACTAATACTCAAACACCAACTAATACTCAAACACCTACTAATACAAGTACACCTACGCCAAGTGTTACTAATACTCAAACACCAACATTAACTCCAACACCAACTTCAACTAATTTGAGTTCAATAACTACATACAGTATTTCAGGATGTACTAATCTAAATGTTTTAGTTGTCGATTTAGGACCAGGACTTATAGTTCTTGGTGATGTAAACTATTACACATTCACAGGAGCGACACCAAGTGGATGTTATTCAGTCATTAGTAAGATAAATGCTCCGATAGACGACGCGTTTACCACATCATTTGGAACTGGTGGATGTAATGATTGTGAGAGTACTTATATAACTCCAACCCCAACAACAACTGAAACTCCTACAGAGACACCAACAAATACTCCTACAGAGACGCCAACTCAAACACCAACATAATGAATAAACCTATACAAAAAATACTTAAAACCTATAATTATAGGATATAATAAATTAATAGATGTGTACTTGTTTCTACATTGAAGTCCCTTATGATTTAGCCACCAGTGGAGGCCAAGATTTATATGTTGTATTTACTGACTGTGATGGTCAAGCAGATAGTGCAATTGCCTTAAACTTACCAAATACCAATCTTGGAAGTTCATTCGCATTTTATATTTGTTCATCTATATTAGATACTCCAACATTTAAATATGGTTTCTTCGGTGATACGCTATTAATTGAGGGAATTACCGTAACTGATACTGGTAATATATGTACTGATAATAATAGTTGTTATCCCGCAGTAACACCTGAACCAACCACAACACCTACAAACACTCCAAGTAATACACAGACTCAAACACCTACTGTAACACCAACCAGAACGCCAAAACCAACTCCAGCGATTACATCTTCGCCAACTAATACACCAACACAAACAAGAACACCAAATCCAACTCCAAGTACCACACCAATTTTATGTGGACAAGCATATACCTTAGTTAATCCAGGTTCAAATTATTTTTATACCGATTGTTGTGGCAATTTCCAACAAGGGACTGAGAGTGGCATATCCATAACTATGGATTATACCAAGCCATCTAATGGTGTGGTTAAGTTGAATGTAACTGCATCAGTGAGTTGTCCTACTCCAACACCGACTAAAACTCCGACTACAACACCAACTAATACAACAACTCCAACTATTACTCCGACAAGTTCTTTAACTCCATCGGTAACTAAAACACCTACACAGACACCAACAAATAGTCAAGTACTTTCATTAAGAAATAATTGTGATGTGTTCACCCTTTTTGATATGGGTGTAACTTGTTTTCCAATATCAATGCCGAGTTCATCGAGTTCATTGGATGGTATCTTGTCTTTGAGAATAACTGGTGGTACAAGTCCTTATTCTATTTATTGGGCAGGAGGGCAAAGAACTCAAACTTTAATTGGAATTCCTCAAGGATCCTATCAAGTAACAGTTGTGGATTATTATGGAGATTATACTGCTTCAACTATTTGTAGTTTATTTCCACCAACACAGACTATCACTCCGAGCCCAACGTTAACTCCAACGGTTACTCCATCAGGAGTTTGTCCTCAATTGTGTTTAATTGCTTTAAGTACATCAACCGCTTATGGTCCACTACAATTTAACTGTAATGGATTGAGAAATGGAAGAACAACATGGTCAACTTCAGACGGACAATATAATATTGTTTGGAACTCTACAGTTGGTAGATGGGAAGTTACTGGGTCGAATCCGACAATACCATTCAATCCAGTCGGAGGTGGTATATTCATAAGTACGTCAACTGCTTCGGTGCCGTTATCAGGATGGGTTATTGCTGGTGGATTGGATACATATAGTGTTACCATGACTCAAGGTGTTTGTCCGGCAGTAATACCTGTACAAGTTAGCCTGTCAGTAAATAATAACACATGTGATAGTGTTGCAAATTGTGACGGTGATATAATTGTGAACGCACAATATGGATATCCTCCATATCTATTCTCAATTAACGGAGGTTCAACTTATCAGTCAACTAATATATTCGAAGACCTATGTGCTGGAACATATACAATAACCGTGACAGATTCTGCAGGTAACACCGACATCGAAAGTGCTACAGTTGGATTCACTCAACAACCTGTGACGTATCAGTTATCTTTAAGTGCTAATACTGCTGCAACTCAAGATATTACTTTGAGTAATTATAATTCTCGTACAACATTCTATCAGATTGTGAGTACTCCATCACTACCTCCAGGACTTACCATACCATTCAATTTAACAATATCATCTATCAAAACTTTCAATGGACCTGGTACTGGAACTATTACCGATACCTTCTTGATGTTTGAGAATGGAGTATTAAAGACACCTTCAACAACTCAGACAATTGTTCAAACAGGTAGTAGACCTAATTGTAGCCCTGAAACATTCACTGCCGTTACTGAAGCAGATACCTACCAATTACAAATTGGAAACAACTATCCTGTGTTTATTGAAAATACATCGGTGTTGACAATAACACAAGGACAATCAGGAGCTCAAAGTAATTGTTTGACTAACTTAACACAACAGATTACGGCACAATTTACTCAACAAAGTATTAACGGATGTAGATGTTGTGAGGTAGTTGCTGATTCGACATCTAATACAATCAACTCAAACAGTGTCACATTTAATTCGACTGGTAACGCTCCTTCAAAACCATTGTTTGCAACATCAACGGTACTTTGTGGATTCGGTGGATTTGCACTTGTAGTTCTTACAAATTTTGCTGGTGGATCAGGGCAATATGACATCACTGACACATATTATACAAATTGTAATGATGCGTTAACTGGAACATTCAATTTCTTGAATGGAACTTCCAAAGATTATCTTTACGTACCAAGTGGAACTTCGTATGTTGGAATAAGGGACGCAAATAATCCAACTAATGTCACTTGTCTTACTCTTGTAGTAGATTGTGACTTCGGACCCATAGCATAAAAAAACAGAACAACTATTTATAGACAATGGCTTATATTATTAAAAATACTGCAGGACTTATTAACACCAGATTAACTGATGTTGGACGGAGAAACCTTTCTCAAGGTACCTTCAATATCTCTTATTTTCAAATTGGTGATAGTGAAGTGAGTTATACTGCGGTACCGAACTATAATCAGACAAATAATAATATTTTGATGCCAGCGTTCAACGCACAAAACGATACAGGTTCTCCTCAGTCAAACAAACAGAACATCAAGTATCCATATTACGTACAAAGTTCATCAGGTAACACTTACGGAATTCCTTTTATGGATAGTAATTTCCAACAGGTATATAACTCAGCTGGAGTAAAAGGATTCTTCACAACAGGTACCACCACACTAATACAAACAAGTACCGCTTACACAATGACTACAAGTTATTGGGTGGATATGTCAGCCTTATCAGGGCAAACTTCAATGGAGATTGAATTTGATAGTTCACCAACTCCTTGTCTGACTTCAGGTACACCATCCATTAACGATTTTGTTACAATTGTTTATGATGGAAATGGTGGATGTGGTGATTTTACTACAAACCAAATTCTAACTTACAAGATTCAAAACATGAGTCCTGCTACGGGAACAACAGGAAGTACATTCACATTAACATTAGATAGGTCTTTACCAACATTTGATAACCTACCTATTGAAACAAATTATGCCAGATTGTATGTTTATCCATCAGGTATGACAGAATTATATGACTTTGTCACACCTGCACCTTATTGGCAAACAGATACTCTTAACTTTGAATCACCTTGTGATGTGAGCAACAGAGAGAATACTCCTATTTGGAACATGAATATTCCTTGGACTGAGAGCCCTGCTGGATTGTTTAGTAGTACCTATGAAGACTACACCAAGTTTGGTTCGGTAACATACATTGGTACGAAGGAATATTTGGGTTACAATGAACCATCAGGTCAAACAGACACTAGTCAAGTATTTTATTACAACTCATTCGATGAGAAAATTGTAGTGAGACCTCAAGACCAAAAAGCCATTGCTATAATTCACTATACTAACCAAGATATTGACCATATCTATGGAGAAAAGTTTTCAACACAACCATTTGACCCACAAAATCCAACTGATGATATTGGATTAGCAAGACATTTCAAATTGAATATGCCAACCTTGATGTGGCACAAATCAACAGGAACTACAATTGGCCAAACATTCTATATTGACCCACCTAATTATGATTTGTGTAAACCATTCTATATCAAATCTACGAAAAATCTTGATATGAATGACCCTGGTATTAGATATTTCCATCTATGGGATACTAATGCGGATAGTAACAATAATTTGAATAGAATAGGAAAAGTATTTCCTGACCAAGAGATTATTGTAATTGATGATGAAGAAGTAGTCGCAGCATTATCTTATAAGTCAAATAGAAATTTCACTTTGCCAGCTCCTAAGTTAAGTTTGATTACTCCAAACGTTTGTAGTACTGGTAATAATTCAACAGGATTGATGAACAATTCAACTCAGAGATTTTGGGTTAGTTATTTATTTGAATCAGAAACGGGTGTAACAAGTTCTCTACATTGTAATTATTATTCTGTGATACAACCAACAAGTTCGGTAACCGCAAACACTCAAAACGTTGCTGTAAGATTCGGAGGAGAGTTTGGATTCTTGGGAGTCAATGAATTTACAGGGTACACTGCAACCTCAATGAAAATAATTTGTCAAATGGTTACAGGTGATACAAGACCTTCACCAACTTTATGGAAACAGATAGATGTTACATCTGCGATGACACTTTCTAATGGGTATATTACTCAATCTGGTTTGACTGGAACTACTTTCCAAATTGGGATTGATGATTATACGAACGCTGCGGCTTACCAATTACAAAACT
>Ga0181351_1000004_pt1 | contig 79600 bp, 121 predicted proteins | sample Su13VDMM15SD_FD_170485 | JGI IMG/M metagenome (GOLD analysis project Ga0181351, IMG submission 170485) | Freshwater viral communities from Lake Michigan, USA - Su13.VD.MM15.S.D | ecosystem: Environmental > Aquatic > Freshwater > Lake | place: USA: Michigan | collected 2013-07-16 | reverse complement strand
GGAGGAAAACAATTCTTACCCTCTTATGTCTTGACAATTCAAGCCCCGTTTTAAGAGCTTCCCACTGAGCATCCGGGTCGAGTATGATAGTAATTCGTTTGCATGGGCTTTTTATTATATCGGATATTTGGTAATTAGAAAGAATCTTACCTCCGGTACTAAAAGCTCTATCCCCCAGGGTTAAAGCATTCGTAGCAGATTCTACCAGATAACAACTATCATAAATGTATAGAGCATCTGAATTAAACATGACCATTGACTTTCCTAATCCGGTTAAATCCATGCCCGGGTTCTTATGAGGTCCACCAGCTCCGATCTTTATAAATTGCCTAGCATTATAATATATCAATCTTCCTGCTCTGTAGTAGGGTATAATGATCCTGCCCGCAAAATCCCCCGTAGTACAATAACCAACCCCTTTCATCGCTAAGGCAGTTAAATTTTTGTATCCCCGTTTTAGCATATAACTCCTAGCCATGTTAGCCATATGAGAGTCCCCCAGTATAAGTAGTTTGTAAGATTCGGGTAATCTTACTTCCCTTTCCTTTATTAACTCTACGGGTGAGTCCCTGTAGTCTGTTCCTTCAAAGGATTTTAAATATCCATGAGCTTCTACCCAAGTAGAAAAACCCTCTAGGTGCATTAATAGATCAAAGGGTTTCGGATGATACCCGCAAGCAAAGCAATTAGTCCTATCGAATAAAGGATTTACACCAAATTTTTTCTCCTTGCCACAGGATGGACAAGTACCCTGACGTAACCATCCAGTCCTATGGGGTTTAACATCTAGTTTATCCTTAAAGTACTGGGCTAATTTCCCGGCTATCTCTCTGTTTAATCTCATTCCTGAAAATCAGTCTTAAAGGTTTTCCGTTTCCTCTCTGGCCCCGAGTCATGTTCATCCCTTACATTCTTTCCTATAGTATCATTATACTCATCCACCTCAGCAGTGGAGAATTCAGTTAATCTTTGTTCCTGTAGGTTAACATTGAATAGGGCTCTTCCGGATGGATACCCGTCTCTTTGTACAATAAGTTCCAACCTCATTATGTTAGCTGCTTCCTCATCCTCATTCTGCTGTATGCCATAGATAGCATCCACATGTCTTTCAATGTCAATGCATTTAGCTAGATCATCCGATTTGTATTTGCTACTTCTTCTCGAGTAGGCTTCTCTTTTAACATGGTGTCCAGTAAATACCATATCTAATTCATTCTTCTCTGCCCAGTTTTTTGTATCCAGGTAAGCATCTGATATTCTTTCAAAGTCATCTTTCTTTCCCGATATAGAACCCATTAGTCCCATGTAATCAATCACTCCTACATCGAATTTCATTCCATATTCTGAGTAAAGATCATCCATTACCTTTTGGAAATCGTGGGTAGTGCAATAAGCCGGCATTCTTTTTACGTAGAGTTCTCCACCCAACCTCTTTAGCTTACGGTAAATCTTCTTAAGTTTCTCATCATGTCGGCCTTGAATTACCTCCAATTTATTAGCTCTAGCCAGAGCTTGATCCACTCGGTAGGATATATTCTGTTCTCCATTCTCCAGGTCAAAGTATATAACCTTCTTATTGGAAGAGAGTGCTTTCTCTGATCGTTTGGATATAAAGAACCTTGCAATGTTAACTAGTAATAGAGTTTTCCCCTTCTTTGGTTTATCTATAATCACTATTAAGCTTCCCCGAGTATAGCCCCCGGCATTTGTGAGTCGGTCTACCTGTCTTATTCTTGTGGGTATGATTAATTCATCATTGGATTTTCTACCTAGAAACCTAGCTTGAGCAGAGTTAACCATGAATAAACCTTGGCGCTCATTAATCTTCATGCCCATGTGTATAGCAGTCTGAATTCTTTTCAGGTAGGTAGCGTACTGGGTGTAGTCGGATAGATTAACTTCTTCAAGAACCTTTTTAAACTCTACATAGGAAGCAAAGGTTCTTACTTTGGCTAAGATTTCATCGGGCTCTCTTAGAAGACCCTTGTACAAAGAATTTACTCGCTTCTTTATGGCTGCTCTATCCTTTTGTAGAAATGCCTGGGCATAGTCCCTGCTTTTAAATAGGCCATTTAGTTCCTCATTGAGCAGAGCTGCAGATTTGGGAACTCTTCCGGTTCGTTTAAAGAATTTATGTACAGCTCGGGCTATTACCTTTTGCTCTTCCAAATCAAAGTAGTCAAATTTGTAAAGTTGAAGAGCCTTATATCCGTCTCGGTCTTTTAAAGTAAAGCGAAGTATCTCATATTGGAAGTCAAGATCAAAGAGAAATTTACTAGAGGTCGATTTAGTCATATATTAATATAATAGTAAACCCAGTTTAAAAAAAGTTTCATCAGTAATTTTTAATTTCAAAACTCATCTTTTATATTTGAATTCCGTTAAGAATTTTTTTATCTAATAGCAACCCAAAATTTAAAATTATGGAAGAAAACCGGCTAACACCCATGGGTGATTATGATCCCCAGCTCTTTAATCAACTCTACAAAGCTACTGATGGACTCAGAAGAAAACTAGCTTACCAGATTGACTCCCGAAGATTTGGAGTAGATTATAAAGAGATACTATCATGGTTCGATGTTAAGTTCTTATTTGTATTCAATAAATACTTTAAGGACAAGGAACCCGAAGAATTAAAAGCCCACCTCATAAAATCCCTGCAATTCTTTAAGAATCGAATACTTCGTAAAGGGTATTCAAAGAGTAATATCTATAACTCTATGATTGATATTGATGAGGTATACTCTCTAAAAGAAACTCAGATAGAATATGAGTATGATGAGAGAGAGTTCTTTCTTAAATTGGTAATGGAATTTATGGATGAGTCTTTAAGTGAAGAAGCTTATAGGGTATTGGAAGTAGAATTAAATCCACCCCTATTCATATTGAGTGAATTATCTCGTTCTAAGTTTTCAACAACTAAAATCCCCAGCTCCATGATAGCAGACTACCTGGGCTGGGGATTATCAAAGGAAGCTGTTTATAGGGTAGACATCCTTCGTAAAGAGATCAAGCTAGCAATCAATAATGCTAAGGTACATTTTCAAGATACTCGAATAGCAATTTAATTCCCATCATAGGTGACATACAGAGTAAGAGTAGCGGCATTGTAGTCGGCTGTTCTGAAATCTGTTCCATATTCAAAAGTAAGGTAGGCTGGACTAATATTGTATAGGATACGGGCAAAGCAATGCGAGGCAGCTAGGGTTGTTGACCCATTGGCCGACTGCAGCGGGACACGGTCCTCAGTGTCATTTCTCATTAGGTTTCCAGTTACCCCAATAAACTTCTCTAAGTCTATCCCAGTTAAAATTACTGCGTTCGATCCGCCCCCAGTTTGTAGGTTTAGAACAAAAGTGAATTTCTTAACCCTTACCTTTATATTATCATCCACATGCTCAGCATTAGATACTTGTTGCCAAGCCCCCCAAGTTGTAGTTGAGATTTGATAAGTTCTCACCCAAACTTTCCCATAACTTGGAACTATTGGGCCCGGGTTAAGGTCTCCTACATAGTAAGCTCTTTGAATTTTGTAATCTGTAGTATAGGTATTAACATCCAGTATGTAAGTAGTTCCGAATCCCGATGGTGAGTTTAGAACTGCTCCCCCATTTATAGAGTACCTTCCCGGTACTAGAATAGTATTCAAATTACCGGAAGCATAATGCTTAAAGCTCTTATCCAACTTATTCAAACTAGCGGTTACAGATTCACCGTTAGTTAATACATGCTGATCATCATAAGTCCTATTGCCAACAGCCGAGCTTACATTGGATACGTTGGTATTAGTAGTACCTAAAGCATCGTTTGTATCCTTCAACTCTATGTCAAGAGCATCTATGGATTGAGTTACTGTTTGAAGATCGGTTACATAGTTGTCTTCCGTATATACTCTTGTTCCAATCTGGTCCGTTATGGGTTGAAAGTCAATTACTACATCCGGATTATTCATATTCACCCAAGGTAACCAGGTTGATCCCCCATTGGTGGAAGCTCTTGAATAGAGTTTTCCATTATCAGCATTTGAAGCCAATTGAGTAATATAGGACCCACTTCTCATGGTCAATAAAGTCCATCTGCTAGCGGATACGGGAGCATTTATTGGATTATTCCCCAAGTATACTATCTCGCTTCTCACTTGAGCATTGAAATCATTTACTAGAGCAAAATTCTGAACTGCATTAATATCGGATTCCGTTAATTTATTAAATGAATACCCACCCAAAGATGGTATAGCATTTTTAACAAAGACTGTATTAGCATGTGAGGCAGCAGAAGCAGGTACATAAATCTTACCCAATAGGACTTGTAGCTGAGGAGTAGTCAAGCTGGGTTCTACTGGACCCCCTAGTGCACCAGTGAGAATCGAGTAAGTCGCACTCTGGCCTCCCACAGAAGCTAGGTATTGATGAGTTACTATCAGATAGTCTATTCTTGTAAAAGCATTGCCGGTGTTTAGACTTACCTCTACATCAATGGGGGCATCATCATAGATAAAGAAACCTTGCTTAGTTACAGATACTCCCCGTTTATTAAGTACGGTAGTGTTATCAGTATCCGTTGGGGCTATTCCGGAAATATCGTGGTGAATTCTTACGGTAGTTCCTGAAATGGGTTCTAAGCGATCAAACCCAGAGTATACCCCGGGTATGGTTAAGCCAAGGAATCGTTGGTTCTCCTCAAATGATCTTAGCTTTCTACGATAGTTATGGAAACGGGTCTGAGTCATGGCTTTGAAGTTAATATGTTCCTGATTTGATTGATCGAGTGTTCCACTTTTAGATGCTCAACCTCATCCATTGGATCATCTACAGTAAAATGGATACTTAGGATTCCTATAGTTCTTTGATTTATATCTGTAATATGGTAATCAAATGAAGACCTCGAGTTATATAGCAATAAAAAATCTTTTAAGTGGGTATCTCCTTCGTTTATATCCGCTAGGGTTGTAGAAGTCATCCCCTCTCTCTTTAGCTGTTTTATAAGTTCATGCATCCGGAAAGTTATCGGTATGTTTATGTAGCTTCTTCGTAGGGGACTTGCTCCGGGTCTTACTACCTCATGACTGATGGAGTATCTTTGTATGGATTGTCCACTGTAGAAATGTTCCCCGTTATGAAATTGGATGATATAAACTCGTTGAGCTTTAAGGACCATTAATAGATGATAAAGTACTGGGTATACTTTACCATCTATATTATAGGCAGACTCAAAAGCTTTGGGGTCTATTTTCTTCTTTAGTCTCTTTTCTTTTCTCCACTCATTCACCAACCAAGCTCCTACAGTTAGCACATATAAAATATACTCAAAATTACTCATCTTTTTCGTTTTATATGTATATACTCGAGCTTGTAGTAAGTGATCTTATTCGGCAGTATCCTCTTCTAGGTATTCATGCAGAACTCTCAGCACACCCAGCGGTACTAATAGATCACCTTCCCGTATGTCCGAACTCTTGTAGTCTCGGTCTGCAATAAAGTTGCTAGCTGTAAGTCGAGGTATGGTTACCTCAACCATGGCATTATCCGCATCCAAAATCTTCTCCAACTCTACTGCTACTCGGGTATCCAAAGCTACCCCACTTAAACCTTGTTCATCCCTAAACCGTTTGATTAAGTTATTCTTATGAACATCCACGGGTTTTAAATGTACATCTAACTCAAGGGCCCAACGGATCAAGGACAGAGCTACCTCACCCTTAACCAAGGACATATTGTTTATCTGTCGTAGCCAGGAGGCTATCTCGAATACTCTCCGCAGGGTTAGGGCTGTTTTGGGTTTGTTAGGTTCTTTTTCTTTGCTTGCTTTCTTCATGGGTTTTATATTTTACTAAAATAGTACTTACAATCCAACATCACCAATAGGGGGTAATAGTTTTCTCTTGTGATTCGTTACGAGATTTCTTCCCCAAGCCCAAACAAACTCATCCAATTTGGCCTGTGCAAAAGCAGCCCTGCTTACCGGGTTGGGTATTGTTTGAGGTTCTTGACCCCCGGGTGTATAAGCGGGGTTTCGGATTGTTGCTGGATAACGATAAACATCACAAACTGCATCTCTAAAATCTGCTGCTTGTTGATTTGTTACATCTTTTGCGGTTGTTTGTATTATTGCCATAAATTTATATTTATTAAGTTAATAGTCCGTATGTTTGAAGTTTAGTTTCTAATTCATTTACTCTTTCTTGAAGATTAGCAATAACACTTATAGCAGAAGTAAACTCATCACTTGATGACCATCCCCAAGCAGAGCTATTTGTACCAACTCCATAGTCATAGTCGGGAGTTCCAGGTGCTGTAAAGGTAACTGTTGTTAAAGCGGCTGTAAGTGCAGTAGCTTTAAGTACTGGAAGAGTTCCATAAAACCCTAACCCATTTGTATTTACCAATATATTACCCTCTATACTTGTGCCCATTGCTGAAGTTATGATCACTTGATCTGCTGAAGTTATATTAATATGATTCCCAAGAGATGCTAGAGTAAGAGTTGTACCAGCTGTTATATTAATGTAATCATTTGTCGACATGTCAATGTAGCTACCGGCTGTTACCATAAAATATGTGCCTGCGTAGAAGCTAATATCAGTAGGAGAATCTATGTAAGCCCGTGCATTAATTTCTAGATAGCCAGCTCCTGCCGATAAAGTAAGCTGAAGTATGTATGCTGCTAGATCATCTTGTATTAGAAGTAGATTTGTATCTGTTATTCCATCACTACTTTGTATGTGAAGTTTATGAGTTGCTGTAACTCCAATACCAAAGTTTGTAACATTAGTGCCCCCAAGTAGGGGAGCATATGTAAGATCAGTATATCCTTTGTTAATTAAACTTCCAGCTACAAACTCGTTACTAAAGTCTTGATTATAGACTAATCCTTGAAATGTACCATTATCACCATCAATCAATATATTTGATGGAGTTCCTGCTAAAGAGGTGCCATAGCTAATTGAGAGAGTAAAATTATTGGGTAAAAGTGAAAGAGAGGCAGTCGAAACTCCATCATCAGCGCTAAGTTGTGCAGTTGAGGCATTTACATTAAAGTAAGTTAATAATTGACCAGGCAGACCTATATCTATACCATAGATATTAGTACTATCAATGAGGAGGTTACTTGATAAGGTACTTGTTCCACCCGTACGTAAGTAATTGGAATCGGCATAGCCCTTATCTATTAGTGACCTTAGGGTATAGTTAGCAGAAAAATCATTGCTATACTCTGCTCCTTGAAAAGTAAGAACTGGTCCATGTATTGTAAACTCCGTGTCCACAATTACATCCACACCTATTGCAGTTATTTCTATACTTGTTCCTGATACAATCTCTATTGGATTGCTTACAGTTAGTATCTTAAAGCCTTGTAAATCGTTAAAGTATAGAAATGAACCGTCCGGAAGATTGATCTCAAAACCGGAGGTTGAGTAACCCATGCCTCCCCCGCTGATGGGGTTTACTGAAAAACTGTCGGTTACAAATGAGATTGATGCACTAGTTAAAGCAGCATAAGTAGCATCTGCATAACCCTTATCAATTAATGAACGAATTGTGTAATTCGTAGAGTAGTTAGCATTATACCGTATACCCTCAAAAGTCAGAATAGGACCACTTACTACATAGCCTTCATTTACATCTACATCAAGTGTACCGTCTACTTGAAAATAAAGGTTATCAGTATCCGTTGTTAGATAGATAGACCCACCAGAATCTAAACGAATTGAATTAATATAGGTTGATAATCTAAGCTTTGTTGGATCAATTTCAATATTACCATCAGGAGTATTGACAATAAACCCACCTCCAAAAGAATCCGTAACAGTTAAATTACTTAGAAGACCCCCTACATAAAAACTATTAGTACTAAGATTGACTATTGGAGCATTCATGTTAATACCTGAAAGTCCAGTAGTAGTAAAATCTATGTAACCATCAGAAGAAAAGAATATTTGACCAGTAGTACCTGTAAAAGTTAAACTGTAGGTACTGAAATCTATTACGTTTGGTGATGTTAATATTCCCCCGCTTGATCGTGACCAATAATCACCCGCAAGAATGGAGATATAGGTAGCATCAGCAAAGCCCTTATCTATATAGGACCTATTTGTATATTGAGCACTATAATCTGCTGCTGCTCCGAAGAATCTTCCTGTGCCCGCCTGGGTGATAGTTATACCGGTAGCATACTGGTTAGTAATATCACTCTGGTTAACTCCCCCACCCCCTATGGATGATAGTAACTGTCCTGTTCCGTTGATAAGAAGGGTGCTTCCAATAGTTCCTATATTCTGAGTTATAAAAGACCTAAACTCCGTGTTCTTTATAGTTAAAGCTAGAGTATCAGCCGGTATTGAGTCGTTCCGATATAAGCCTACTGTTTCAAACAGGTTTACATTTCTACCCGTACGTAAATAGGATTCCTGGGCTAGGTTATCGGTAAATTTAACAAAAGTACTCGCAGGTATTATTAGATTAGCATCGGCACTTAATGATCCCCCCAGGTTAAGAGTTGTACCGGATGCCGTAGTTCCACTACCATTGGTTAATACACTAGCTCCTATAGCTGCTAGGGTTCTAACCTGCTCCAGTGCACTCCATACATTGTCAGTACCTCCTAACCAATCACCCGGGTTTATTGGGGTAAATGGTAGAGTACTTCCATTGATGTAGTTGAATAATATTTTTGTATTAACATCTAAGGGTACTACTCCTAGTGCAGCACCCTTCTCGGTCGATGGTATATAAGTACCTGGAGCAATGGGTACTTGAAAGTCATTCTCAAACCAATCCCCACCTGATCCATAAGTACCCCGATAGTCATATAGTTTATTTACCTCAGCTCTATTGGATACAATATAACCATCCAGTGGAATGGTAAATACCCAAGCCAAGTTTCTCCAAGTAGCTACCTGATCTTCCTTTCCGGAAAACGCTCCGGTCGCTCCCGTGGGAGCTACTAAGTGTCTATCCCCCTCTACCGGAGATACTGGTGGTGCAGTAGCTATGGATATTACAGGCCTAAGCCAGTACTGTGTAGTGGAATCAGTTACTGGGGTCCATGCTAAGCTTACCTCATCCCAGTAATTGATTTCTACTATGTCCGGAAATGTTGGATTTAATACTTTTGCCCAGAGCAGATACTTCTTAGTAGGAGGTGTTTGGCTCCTCAATAGTCCTACTACGTTGCCTAAATTTATACTCATAATGGTATATATATTAAATCGCCATTCGCATTAATGAAATATTGTGCCGCCTGGGGACCAGATATGATCAAGTCTCCATTGGAATCCAAAGTAAGTATTAACCCCGGGTCTGCAGCATTTTCATATACTAGATCACCATTCCCGTCAATGGTAACAGATATGAATACTGGTATGATTTCTATAGTGTTATATATTATGGAGCCTAGTTTCGCATTGATGGGTTCAACAAGTTCCACCAAGCTAAGAATTTGATTATAAAGTTCGGCAGTCATCACTGCTAATCCTTCAGTAGAGATATTGTAATCTGAACAAGTTAAGCAACTTATATCATACTCAAACTCTTCTACTGCATCATACTCCACTAGTACATCATCATACTCTATTGAGATCAGAGGTATCTCAAGTATAGCAGTGTTAAATAAACCTAAACCATATAAGATGGATTGGTAGGATTTTTTTGTACCCTTGATTCTGTAGATAGCGACTATGAAAGAGATAATGTTTCGGTAATGAGCAGTATCCTGTGAGAAGTCCGGAGTATCCCCCATCATTATAGCCAGGTTATCCAAGAATTTAATGTCTGCAAGTATCGGATTCTTTTGAATAACTAAGTCCTCAATATAGGGTACTAAATCCTCATCCAACTCCAGCCCAAAGATTTCTAAGTACCTTTCTACAAAACCCTTACCATTAATGTCCTTGTAGGAATCATTTTGTATAATGTAGTCGGGTAAGGATTTTTTTACAAAAGCAACTATCATACTACTGGGTTAGGAAGAACGTTGATGTTTAAGTCACCTACTTGAATAGTGAATATCGTAAAGTCGATTAGTTGTAGATTTTTTAAATAGGGCATAGTAGTAAAGGTATAGGTGTTTCCTGCTACATAACTACCGGCAGCTATCGTAAAAAAGAATTCGGGTTGAGTAAACTGAGAGTTAATTGCGATAGTTCCTAAGAATACGCTTTCTCTGAATACTCTGAATAATACCCCATCGAATTCCAAACCCCATGCTATAGGCACTGTTGATAAAACTGTTGTCTCATTGGTCCAGTTTAAAATATTCGTATGATCAATGGGTCTAGCATATGGAATCGTGTACATCTTAATGATGTCCACAAATTCTACATTAGTTTGGTTATCAATCAAGGCCTGTAAGTCGGATAGTCTTATGGCACCATTGATTTCTTGGTTAGCTACTAACCCAAATTCCACCAAAGCATTCTCTACCTGCACTCTTGTTGCTACTAGGGATTTTCTTTTTTTAGCTGTTACATCAGCTCCTACTACTAGCCGAGTTTCTCCCGCAGGCCTTACTACTGGAAAAGTAGCTACCATCTTTGTTTCCTCTGCTCTAGTTTGGGCAGCACTTATCAAAAGAGTTTGAGCTACACCCCCACCCTCTGGTACTATATAGATGTCAATAGTTTTTCCGCAATCGAAGTTAACTTTTGATTTAGCAACTCCCGCTACATTATCAATTACAAACTCATGGTCAGTCTTCGTAACCATTCTTTGCAGGGTTCTTATACTTCTTATACTGTTAGTTCGTATCTTCTCGGTATCTTCATAGAAAGCTCCACCCGAAGAATTTATTAAAGAATTGGCGGAGGTAATAGTTACGCCCCCGGGTAATACCCCATTAACCACTATTGTAGATGCTACAAACTTACCCGCTCCGACTTTTCCTGTAGGACCCAGAGTAGTATTATAGTTGGCAACTCCGGGTGAGGCATTTGTAGGTAGGTACCCATTTATACCATCCCCCAAAATTAGGTAAGCATTATCATCACTCTCAATATCAATAATATAATGTTTATCGCTTGGCCCAGAGTTTGCAAAAGTTTCTACCTCGGTATAGCTATAGGGAGCTATAGTTAAATCCATCCGATTCTGTACATAACTTGTACCTAAGTTTACCCGTTGATTTTTTGAACCATCAGTAGTAAAGTTTAGAGTAATAGGGGCTTCTTGACTTATGGGTATGGAAGATACCAGAGCTCCTAGTAAGATAGTAGTGTCATTTAATAATCGGTATAATACTCCCGTATCACTCTGTATAGTAAATCCCGACTGTAGAGTAAAAGCTGCAGGTATGGCAGCATTCCAAGTTATTAGTAAATCTACTTGTTCCGGGTATCTTGCTTTAATTCGGTAGTCCAGTATTTTAGATTCCAAAATAATGGATGACCGCCTACGAGCAACAGCTATATGACTCTCCCTAGCCGCATTGTCCACATAAAAACCCAGCATCTCCGCTACACCAGAAAACATACCAATAAAAATAATGAGCGGGTTTGACTCACTATGGTCTGTCATTTCCGGATTAGAGGTTGTAATCCGAGCCAACAAAGAAGTTTTGATTTGTTGATATGACCTGTCCAGGTAACCTATCCAATCATTTTTTACGGAGCTCATATCTTATGCAATTATGGAAGTATAGAATGGGTATATTAAAATCTCTTCAAGTCCTGAAGCCTTCAGTTTGTATTTGATCTCTATGTCTAATTTTTCAGGAACAGTTCTTGTTACTACTACATCCTGTAGGTCTATTCGTTTCTCCCATTTGGTTAAGGCTTGATAAATAAAGTACTCAGCGATGCCTTTTAATAAATCATCATTGGGCTCTTCTATTAGAGATTCCACGGGACTTCCAAAACCGGATATGAAGATACGAGTTCTTAGTGACCACCCAATAATCATTCGTATGGAGCTATTAACAAGATCAAACCCGGTAGCTGTTACCGGGGAACCCCCATTGTCAATAATGATGGGGAATACTAAACCTTTACCTATGTAGTTTACTGCCATGCTAATCTATGATAGAGTTCCTTGAGATATACCAGTCACTGGCCCACTCGGTGAGGTTAAGCCTGTTCCGGGTACAGTTACCGTAGCATTTACTAGCCAGTTTTCCAGAGCATCCAAAAACTCATCAATAGCCTCATCTTTGGTCTTCTCATCATTAGTTGTATTTGCTAATGCAAGCAAGGCGGCTTTCAAAGTGGGTCTCTGTGTTGCTAAGCTCATTCTGTAGTTGTTATAGTTGACTTAATCTGTGATAATGTCTGCTTTAGTTGCTCTAGTTGCACTAGGAATATGGGCATCATGGGTTGAGGTCCTAACGCAGTCATTACTTTCATATTCAAAAGAATATCTATAAGAGCTTCGAGCTTGTCCTGAGTAGTATCTCCCAATGCTACCGGATGAGAAGCGGGACCCTCTTTACCCAAAGCAATTTTGTCAGTCAATTCTATTAGCCTTCCGGTATTGGAAATAAATGTGATCTTTCCTGCCTCATCATCAATGATGATCTTGTTTTGTTTCGGGGTTATAAACCAGATCAGGTTTGGATTTGTTAAGTCTGCTGGTTTTTCTCCTTTACCAAAATAGCCATATTGCCATACCGGTTTACGTGGGTTTCCCTTTTCAAACTTAACCCATACTAGATCATTTCTTTGTGGTAAGCATTGAACTCCATAATTCTTTCCCGCAAAATTTCCTACGGGCCATGCCCAAGTATTTAGAACCATATCCCCATAAACTTCAGGTACGGATAGTTTTAATCTCCCATAACCTTTGGGGTCATCATTATCATATACAAAGCCACGATATACCGAGTAGTATAGACCCATTTTCTCCAGTCCTTGGTATACTAAGTCATGTATATAATTTACTAACTCTTTCAATCCTTTATGGGGTTAATGGTTAATAATTCACGAGTCCCATCATTGGGTATTCCGGGTGATAGATTAGTATCTATTCCAAGAGTTCTTACATCAATTTTATTAGGGCCCTCATCACCAGTTTTTGTTAAAGCATTGCGCATTAAATCTAGGTAACATAAATACCCGGATTCTGGTACAACCTCATGAGTAACACAGGATATGTAATAATTTCCGGAATACCTTTTGGATACGTTTAGTATGGTTATTACCTTAGCAGATTCTAAATCCGGATCACCCAGTATCTCTGCGGATGCCTCGGTTAACTCCAGCTGAGCTTTGGACTGTCTGTTAACTCCTGCTCCTGCTATGTCTTCTTTGTTATCCTCAATAGTTTGAACAACTTCTTTAGCTGTAACCGGAATAAAACCATTCAGTTCCACTCTTCCCGTATTATCTATCGCAGCAGTTATGGAATTTCTCTGTAGGTCCAGTTGAGATGCTCTAGTCCCTCTCTTCGTGATATGCGCCCATGAAGTCTTCGTACTATCCAATTTTTCCACTAGAACTCGTTTATAGATGGGGTTTCCGTTCTCATCTTGTCCTTCGTAGGTTTCATTAAAGAACCCATTAATCGTTGTATTCTGACCTACCGGGTTTGAACTTTCCTTATATAGTTTCCTACGGATGATCTCTTCGGTACTCATCTCCACCATATCTCCCAGGGCACCCGCCCCAGAGTGACTGGAGTTTACCTCCCCTTCTACAAACTCCTTATCCTCATCAATCCAACCCTGTACTGTATTTGATATTCCTTTTTGGTTATTTGAGTTTTTAGTAGCCGGAGTAAATTCCAGTAAGAATCCAGGCTCAGATTTGTAGGTATAGCTTTTATAGGCTTTCTGGTATAAATCTCTTCTACGAATGATCAGTAAGTCATCATGCCCATCTACTACAAGGTTATATGTGGGTTCATCTTCTGCCAACTTGTCCAGTAATTTTTTATCACTTGCCCCAGCTTGTGGAACTCCCCCGTCATATTTCTTGAAGTTGTATTTCACATATGCGGTATTATCCCTTGCCTGTGTAATTAGGTTTGTTTTTAAATTTAATACCGATTCAGTTTTTATCCCTGTTACATCAGTCTCAATTTTTGGTACTACTGGATCGTTAGTTTCACTAGCCGGCTGGAGTAATCCTTCTTCTTGATATTCTAAACCGTAGGCTTGGGCAATCTCTTGAGCAATATCATCCATTCCCTGCCCATTGTAGACATCTTTGGATGAGGTAAGTTTTAGATAGGCGGCTTTGCAATAAGCTACAATCTCCAGTCTTAGCCCCAGGGCTCCAAAGGTAGGTTTAATATCCCATATATAGACTTTATGAGTTCTAGTTTTACCGTTTAAATAACCCCATACTAAGATAAGGGCTTTGTGCTCTTGAAGATCAGGGCTATCCATAATGGATATGTCACCGGATTCTATTACTATAGTGCTATAGTCATCAGCTTTATCCGAGTGCTTATAGGTTAATCTAGTTACAGTATCAAATACTACTGAACCCGTGGCATTAAAAACCCTAACAAATACTGAGCCATATCCGTTATCCATATTATACTCTTAAAGCTTTAGCTACATCTAAGTCAGGTATTAATAGTTCCAGGCCCAGCTGTAGATCGAATGGGTTATATAGTTGGTTAGCATCTGCAATAACATGCCACCATTTATCATCCCCATAGTATTTGTAGGCTAGACCATAAATGGTATCCCCCTCAGTAGTTACATGGGTTATGTCTTTGGATGCAGAGGGTTCATATATAAGCTCCTTACGCTGAAGAATGGAGTCCCCTTCCGGAAACTCCACTATAAAACCCGTAGCAAAAGGGTTGGATTCTGATAGTTTAATTGACATACCTTATATCATTAATGCCTGAGTTCCTATCTGTAACCTTCTTTAAAATGATTTCTTGGTAAGCTTGTCTTGGTAACATTCCCTGCTCCTTGTCAAAGAGTGATATTCTGTATTGAGCGCTTTCAATTATCCAGGTATTGAATCTGTATAGATTCCCATAAACTAATAACATCCGGGGCGGTTGGTCTTTATAACCATTGGCTTTTGATAGAGACTCTACCCATCGGCATTTTTTAATAACATCAGTTCTAAGGGGGTCTACTGAGTACCAATCCAAAGTAAAGGATATTATGTCCTCACCCCCAGTGTAGTGGTAGAAAGGGTTGTTTCTTCCGATGGATGGTATCACAGCCCAATTTGAAGTAGGTTCTACACTAATCTCCAGTGGAACAGTTTGTATCCTTAGGCTTTCTACTTCTGCCCCCCGACTGTCCAATCTGACCAACCACATATTGGATGGTGTAGATTTAGGTATGTCTACCTCCCTTTGTTTGGGTAATCCAAACAGGGGGTTTATATACCTCTTCTTTAGTAACTCACTTACGCTCTTTGCCATTAGTTTTTAGTTTCCAAAAGTTGTCTTAGTTCCTCACCCCTTTGCTGCCAAACTATCTCTCCTACTTTCTGACCATCCATGTTTAGTTGGAGTTTATTCTTTTTCATATAAGCTTCCTTAGCAGCTTGTCCAGCTTGCATATTCTTTTTCATCGTCTCATCAAAACCAATGATCTTCCGGTTAACGGCATCGGGTACTTTCTTATTTAGTATACCCGAGTCATCAAAACCCAGGCCCTTGTACATAGCTCGGGTTCTCTTTTGGAAGTTCTCATTGGCATCCTCTAATGTAGCTGATCCAAAAGGATCAAGAGCTCTTAGTACATCCACTACATATAGTATGGAATTTAAAAACATACCTAGGCCAAAGATCACGGATTTAATAATATTCTTAAAGCCAAACAAGGCTCCTAGTATAGTTCCTATCCAACCTATTGGTCCGGTAACTACTTTTAAAGCTCTTCCCAATATCCCAAATAGACCGGTCAATCTACTGGTAGCTCCCAATAGTCCCTTACCTCCCCCCGCAGTTCCACCCATTGCTCCAAAGAATCCTGGCATACCCGGACTTACCTTCTGAAAACCCTTCATCCCTTTAATAGCTACTACTCCGGGTCCTACCTGAGTTACTCCCCTTGATACTAAGCCATATCTCATAGCCGCAGCGGCAGCAGAGTTCCAGGCCCAAGCTATAGCTTTCCCCATGTTTCCTATACTAACCATGCCCCCAAATGTAGCTAATTTAATGGCAATCATAGTAGCTAATAGAGTTCCCCCTACTGCTGCTGCTATGCTTAGACCCGTAGCAGCTAATACGAAAGCATGGCCTAGAGGAGTTTTAGCAAAGGCAATTAGTCCCTGTATCACATTGATCAATCCTTTTAACAGGGGTTCCACATAGGGTTCGAGTATCTTACCTACAGTATTCTTAAATGCCACAACGGTATCAGTGATCCTCATGATTGAACCTTTGGGTCCAGCCATTAAGTTATTAGCAATATTTTCGGCATACCCATCACTCCTCTTCATTAACTCCTCATAGGAATCCGCAAAGTTGTAACCGATCTTTATGGATTTCTCCAGTAAAGGAATCATGGTTCTTTCACCCCTCATCATAAATAATGCGGATAATGCACCGGAAGCTTCAATGGTACTCATTTTTTGAAGTTTCTTACCAAAGACATCGAGTATTTGGATCATGGGTTTTAAATTACCAGAACCATCTACTATCTCTTCTATACCTAGACCCATTGCTTTAAAGGCATCCGCCTGTCTTCCGGTTCGGAATGAGGATGCAGCTCTGGCAAGATATGATAGCATAGCATTAGTTCCACGACCTGCTACACCCCCTTTTAATCCGGCATTTGATAATGTAGTGAGCATAGCCAGAGTTTCTTCTAAACTAAACCCTAACTTGTGGGCATTACCCGCTGTATACTTTAAAGCTTGTCCCAAATCCGTTACATCGGATGCCGAAGTATTTGCAGCCTTAGCTAATACGTTAGCTACTTGAGTAGCTTGGGGTGCAGCTAGATTAAACTCATGCATAATAGAGGCTAGAATATCTCCTATGCCCCCTTTACCACCTATAGTAGCACCACCTGCGGCAGCTCCTAGGTTTACAATTCCGGGTAATGCCTGTAGACCTTGATTCATTGAGAATCCCGATCTTACTAGATACTCCATTGCGGATGCAACTTCATTAATAGTGTAGATTGAGTTTGTACCCAAATCCGTGATTGTAGCATCTAACATACTAAACTGCTGAGCAGTAGCTCCCGTTAGTACCTTTATGGTACGCATGATGAAGTCGTAGTCAGCAGCAGTCTTATACATGTTGGCTATTCCTTTTACACCCATTACTCCTGCTATTGCTACTCCAGCAGAGATATTTCTAGCAGCTCTAAGGTTAGCATCCTGAGCTCTTCTCGCATTTCCATATAAGTTATCGAATTCTCTACTTATAGTACGAGCTCTCGAACTAAAGTTATCCCTTAGGTGAATCGCTAAGCCTATGCCCATAGTACTCGATCCGATACTTATCATTGTGTTTTGTTTTTTAATTCAAAATAATCCGATGCTATCTTTATGTACCTTAACCTTCTGCTATAAGGTAGGCTTCTGAATTCCTGCTCTGAAAAATTAAACTTAGCCTGGCATACATAAAAATACTGACCCTCTAAAGACATTAGCTGCTCTTCTAAAGGGTCATCGGGAAGAAAAAACTTTCCAACTGTATTAGGCTAATTGTTTCTGTCAATCCCGTGGCGGGACTAGTTAGGTCATGGAGCATTTCAAATGGTGCATCAAACTCCTCTACTCTAACCCTCATCTCCGTTAGCTCTCGGGCTGTGAATATCTTGAAGTTTTCCATAGGTATCCATTCTCCGCTATTTCCTTTCAGTTTAAAATCCCGCAGACGGAAGCGATCATTGATCGTCAGATCATTATAGTTCTTTCCTAGTGCTTTAGATTCCCCCACTCCAGTAAGATATTTCATCTTCACTATTTTTCCACTAGAGAGGACAAATTCAAACTCCGGGTTTGTAGCGATTTCCTTAGGGTATGGTTTGCATCGGTATTGAAAATAATTCGCATCCCCAGGCTTAGGAAATTCGGGGTTTGAAAAATCCCAAAGGTATTCCGATAGATCAACATCAAAGGATACTGGGGTCTTATCTCCTTTCTCAAAGATATGTGGAAATGTTAGAATGTTTCCCAGGCTTTGAATTCTTGACTTAAGCACTGTATAGTACTTGTCCCTTACTGGAAGCTGCTTTACTTCCAACTCAGTTAATTTTGGATTAACACTGATGGCTGCTACAAACTTATTTACTGCTGTGCCATCCTTGTTATCCCGAACTCTTGAAAGAATGTCCTCATCATCGCCATTTCGTTCACGGATAGTGAGCTCCTGTCCGGATGGGGTAATGAAGGTTTCGGTTGGTCCCGACTTAAACATGTCGAGTTCATTGATTGACTTACTTTGCATAATGGTTTAAATTTGGGTTAAACAAAAAGAGCCAAGGAATTTTCCTCAGCTCTTCTTAATAGTCCCCCAGTTTAAAGCTTTTGTTCTATACGTAGATTTCTTGATCTATGGAGAACTCAACCACCTCCATGGTATTATCAGAAGAGACCCGGTCAAGCTCAAGCCCGTTGATCTTCTTAGGCCAGATACCAATGTAGTTCCAAGTTCTGATTGGGGTTACTCCATCGGTTGCTAGAAGTTGGATTTGAACAGCCTTCTTGTAAACTTCCGGTATGGTTCCACCCCCGGTTACTTCGTTTTGAATCAGGGCAATCCAGTCCCAAAATAAACGATCCGGTGATGAGCCGTTCAAAAGTTTCTCAACTTTCAGGTCTCCTATCTTTACCATTCCAGCAGTTTTGATAAGGTGGTTACCTTCACCATGTTCTACTGCCTCAATCTCCCGATCCGCTACCGTAACCTTTTGGGCTAGGAAAGGATTCATACCAAAGATGAATACCGAGAATTGAAACTTTTTATGGGGGTTTGAAATTTGTGCCATATCTTCGCTTTAAAAGGGTTTTATGAATTAGTTCAAGTTATCTTCAAAAGAAGTTCCCGAAGGTGAAGAGATTATTTTTACGATCAAGGTTTGCAAAGATACCACCTCCTTCATGTGAAGCTCCGCTGTATATTTACCCTGATCCAAATCCGCTCTGTTATTGATTTCCAAGTCTGCGTCCTTAGTAGCAAACTGATCCCCTTTCCAGGCATAGTCCACTAGAGCTCTCTTGTCATTACCCACCAAGCTTAACAAGAATGGGTCTACCTCATTGTAGATTTCTCTGAAAGTTCTAAAGTCGTTAGGTTGTTCCAAATACTTATCAAATGTAGGTGATAAGCTCTTCCGGATGAAGATAAGTAACTTCACTACATTTAAGTAAGATTTACGAGAGGAAGCTAATTGACCAGTAAAGTTACCCTTAATAATAATTTGCCCATTCTTCGCAACCACTGAGTTAATGCCCCGTTGAGCTAAAAGATTCTGATCAGCTATGGCAGTAAAGTTATTTACTACAGTTAGAGCATTATCAATAAAGCCCCTTTGTGCACCGGCAAAGGAATACCATTCCCCATACTCAGCTGAGGATTTCATAGCAGCTCCTATCACATCCCCCAGTTCTGAAATATCTTTAGTAGTACCCGGAGTGATGGGGTGGTTGATTCTCAAACCTCCACTGAAGAAAGCACAGAATCTAGTATCCAAGTTGGTAGCAGTTCTTGCGGATTGCAGAGTAGCTACTGTGTTATTGCTATTTGCTAAGTGCAGAAAAGCTACGCAGTCCTCTCGGTTCTTAGCATAGTTTCCATAAGCAGTAAGAGTAGCAGCAGCATCATTACCCAGGGCTCCAAAAGCCTCAAAGTCATCAAAACGATCCAATGCATAAACTCCATTCTTTGCTCCTGAGTCACCAATCCAGTCGGTATCTACTATAGTACCTCCATCAGTACCCCCCACCATATTCCAACTTCCATTATCGGGTCTGTGTGGTCCTGCTCCTGCTCCTGATAAATCTGAGTAAACCACATTAACTAAATTAGAGCCTTCTGCAATTACTTTTGCATAATTGGAATCCGCTACTGTGGGAGCTCCCACGATCTTTAGGTTCTCATAGAGTTCATTGAGCTCGGTATCTTCCGAATGAGTAACCGTTACATTGAATGAGTTGGTATCCCCGTTGGATGCATTAGCAATAGCGCAAGTAACTTTGTTATAATCCGCTCCAGCATTTTTAATTACTAGATTGAAACAAGGTACTGCAGCATCATAACCAAAATCATTGGGCCCCGTTGCATCCAGTGCTGCTTTAACAGCATCCAAAGTTGCCGGGTTACCGATGGTTGTATAGTGTCCAATCTTATTGATCCTCAAAATAGCTCCCCGAGCTAAAGCCCGTTTTACTAGTGTGGGATCATCATAAGTGGATATTTCCCCACCATATATTTTTTTGAACTGTGGCCAGGAAGTCATAACCTCATCGGTTACTCCATAAGGGCCCCTCTTCGTTCTTACTGCTACTGCAGCTAAGCCCCTAATCTTAGAGGCAACGAAAAAGGATTGGTCGATTTCCTGAAATTGAAACTGTGCTGCGTTGGGCATGATATTCAGATTTTAATTAATAAAAAACTAATTTAGTATTGTATTTTCAATGTCCGATATAGAACTGCTTTCCGTTACCCCTAGTACTAGGCTATTCTTCTTAATTAAATCGGCCTCATTACCCTCACGGATAGTAATTTCCTTGAGCTTAGCAATTGGTCCAATTCCATCCAGTTCAGCGGGCTCCTGTTCTTTAATATCCTTGGCTTCGTAAGTATAGGTTTTCTCAATCATCCCCTGTATTAGATCGGGGTTTTGTCTCATGAATCCATACTCCACCAAGAAACATTCTTTAGGGTTATCATACATAGTAATATACCCCAAGTTAGGCATTACAGCTTGTCTTACAGCTTCTAATATTCGATCCTGTGAAGTAGAATTAGATAGGATAGTTATCTCAAAGCGATAGTTGGAATACATGAAACCTTCTCTCTGCTTTACATAGTAACCAGCCTGAGCTTTGTAAGTAGGGGCAAATTCATTTCCCGTATCACCCGGGTAGAAACCTCTCCCATTAATAACTATACGGGGTAATTTTTTAACATCCCGGTCATGTGATACCCCATGTCCAAAAAGTTCTATATGAAAACCCTTATCGGTTTTTACAGCTTTTACTGCAGTGTCATACCCCACAGGATCATTGGCATACAACTGACGATCCGGAGTATACCCATTGGTCACAAGGGCCATATATAGAGCATACTCTAGACTTCTTTCAACTCTTTCCTGTATATTACTTAAGGGTCTCATGTTATTTTAAAACCTTTTCGTTTCAATGATAATAGTTTTTTAGCTACGGCTAATTTTATTATATCCTTCACTCCTTTTCTACCCCCAATCTCCTTATAGGTAGGTCCCCATAAGGGTCGTCTTGGTACCTTGTATCCATACTCATGAGCTAAGGCATAAATAATAATGGGAACTCCTTTTGAGTTAGTAGCTCCTAATGGAACTCCCGCTAGATAAGAATCCCCTTGTTTCCAGGCCTTAATTGATCTGTAGTATGCTTCCGTATCTACTAGAACTCTACTATCCGCTGAGTTGGTTCTTTCGGATCGAGGCTTCCAACCTAAGTCCTGTTTATCAATGTGTCTTTTGGCAATCTTTACAATCTTCTCAGCAGTCTTTTTTTGAGCCTCCCTTCCAGCACTCTTTAGGGTTTTTGGTAAATTCCGCAGAGCATCCCCGGGTACTGACCAATTACCTTCCATCTTAAACTCAATCATACCTGTTTAAATTGATCTTCACCTGATAGTAATTCTTCTCTACGTAATACCAACTGTATGAATAATGGAGTGTCCTTTGCTTGACTTAGTAAAGTGTCCCCCTCTGATTTATACTTTATACCTCGATGAAAGAAGTAATCTTTGTCGGGTTTAAAATCAAAATAACCTTTTTCCGTGAGGTAGCCTAACCTTGATAGGTATGAACGGTTGATCATAATGATCATGTTCTGGTTGTCAGATTCCCCCTGTTCATTATGCCTAGTGATAGGCCAAGTTCGGAAGTAGTTATAGCCCACTAATACTCTCAAGTCAATACTAGTGTACTCCTGATTCTCTTGTTCGTTAAAAAAATTGACAGTAGTAGGTAGATTCCTTTTCCAGGTAATTATATCCTGGTTAAAGTCCTCATGCACATCGTCGATAATTTTTTTATACCGATTCCAAATGGAGTTCCCTATTAAGGTCATTAGTAATATTTATTTAATATCTCTATAGCATCCGGATCAGTCGGTAATTCTCCTTTTAAAGATACTACCGGATTATTTCTTGCTTTGCATATGCCTAAATGTATTTTTAAACCCGAAGCTAATCCACAAATATCAGTTCTCAAAGCATCCATCGCGTTTTCACCGGCAGTGGTTTTCATAAAAGTGGATAAACCCCTAAGGCTATCTTGGAACTCCACCTTGCTGGGCCCTGTCTCAATCGACTTGACATTTGCAGTATTACCTTCCTCACCATCTGCCCCTTGAACCAAAGAAGCTTTTAAACCTCGTAATAAGAAGTCATGTACCACTAGTTTAGCGATAAGCATATTGTAGAGTAGTGGCCAGGTAGTCTCATCATTGGCATTAGCCAACTCCAGGGCACTATTTGTATGAAGTTTAAATATGGATCGGTACTCTAGGGATTTAGCATTAATGTACAATTCGGGAATTACTAAGCCACCCGGAGTTTCAGCTGTTACAAAATCTCTGAAAGGTACATATTTGGATAAATCCAAAAAGGTAATGCTTCCATAGGCTATTGTTAATACCTCAGTTACTCCAACCTCTTCCCATAAGAAATAATCATATACCCCGGAAAAAGCAGTTTGGGGTGATTGGAGTTCAAATGATACATACCCTAACCCCTGATCCGTTGCCGGGGTTATCTTTGGAAATAACAAAACCGGGGTAGCATCCCGGTTGAATACTTCCAATGAATAAACTTTACCCACGGTAGGATAGGGTGAAGTTACACCATCAATAGTTTCAGTTAAAGTCCATGATAGAGTATCACGATCTCCCTTTACTATATTTAAGTCTACTTTTCTCGTCTGAATACCCATTTATTTGGCATTAATGTTTGAACCTCCATCCGATGCTGACCGAGAGTTTGATTGCTGTGCTTTAATATCTCGGCTATTTCCTATAGTTCCAGTAATATACCGGGGCTTTTTCATCTTTCCTAAGTATAAAATAACTCCCTCAATTAAATCTACTTGGTATGTGTAGTTGATAAAGAAGGAAGCTCCAATTACAGCTAGAACACTTTCAATTATATTCTCATCCTCTGTTAGGTCTGTTGATTTTCCTAGAGCTACTAAAACTACCTCAAGTATCCTCTCATCTTCTACTAGATGTTTTAGGTATGCTAGGTTTAAGATTAATGACTCTGATAGAGTTAATACCTCATTAGTACTTTTTATTCGGCCATTTATAAAGCTTATAGCCTCCGATAGCGTTAGTTGTTCAGAATCTACCAACAGTTTAATAATTCGTAGTATGGTCTGCTCAAGTATTTGGGCCGCTTCATCAATAGTTCTTCTATGACCGATAGCATTTATGATTACCTCGACCAGGTCAATATCTTCCGTTCTAGTCTTTCCATATCCCCAGTTTTGAAGGATTTGTTCACTGATGGATTCCGTTTCACTAGATACTAGAAGAAGTGCACCGAATACAGTTAATTTTGTTATTAAGGATTCCTGAATTTGCTCCGTTTCAGAATTTAATCTAACCAAGGATAATAATAACTGAATAGCTTCGGAAATGGGCTCAAGCTCATCGGCGTTCCTTAGCAGATTTAAAGTTATCTGATTTAATTCTGATAACTCCTCTGTTTCAGAAGTAACCCGAGTTAGTATTAGTAAAACCCGGGTTATCTCTGATAGTTGTTCAGTTTCTAATGTTATCCGGTTTAAAGCTAGAGCAGTAACCAGAGCTTCTGAAATGTTCTCTGTTTCTGGTATAGCTCTAAGCAACTGAAGAAGAGATACAATATTTTCTGCAATCTGGTTTACCTCATTGATAGTTTGTAATTTGCCCAGTAAAGTAGCAATCTGTTCGGAAACCTGCTCACCCTCATCAGTTAACGAGTTAAAGCTCTTTAGGTAGTTTATAAGTTCCGATAGATTCTCAGTTTCCCCGGTAATACGAGTTAAAGCTAGAAGATTCAGCAGGGTCTCTACAGTAGTTTCCGTCTCCGTTACAACATCTACAAATGAGATATTAAACTGGGCGGATTCAACTATCTGTTGGGTCTCCGTGTGAACAACTAATAAAGCACTAGCCGCAGTAGATAGCTGTATATCAAATGCGGTAGCCCCATTATCCCTAAGCGCTATGTCGGCGAATGCCATATAGTTAGGTAGCTAGTCCGTTATCCGATCTTCCTAAAAAAGTAGCCCCCTCACGGGCTTCTACATACATTTGCTCGGTGTCATCATACCAGGTAAAGGAGTAAGAGCCATTACCCACCCTAGATGTTTCTAAGACCTTCTCACCAGTGGTGACTCTATGAAGACTTAGGGTTACGGTTCCACCTCCTGAGCCACTAACAGTTCCCGATATAGTTTTAGTAATCGAATGGATAGTGTATATCAAATCAAGGTGATCAAATGCCACAATTCCGTTTCCATATGCTGTTCTCCATCTGCGGGCTGTTTCTAAATCCATACGATCTGCACCGACATCGGATGGCCATCTTTTAAACAAGTCCTTAACTTGTGAAAAACAATGACGAATCCCTGACTCAGGGTCTGTGTGTCCAATGTCAACATAGGCGGCTTCCCATATAAGTCCCCCTTCTGCAGCAAGTCTTTCTACAAGAACTGTCACACCTGCTGCACTACTATTGGTATTTGAAATATACTTAAGAGCAGTGCCAATAGCGGTTAGGTAATAACTAGTTTCTGCAATAGTGGGGTTAGTCGCTGCAATAGTATTAAGATTGACTGCCGCATTTGTTCCATAAGGAGAAAGATTCCAAATAATGGAGTGGTTATGAGCACCCGTACCCCCCGTTGCTTTCGCTGAGGTATAATTCACTATCCAAAATCCCGATAAATTAAATCCCAAGTTTACAGTATCTGACCTCCAGCAATCCGCGTTCAGAGTGTTTCTTCCACGAACCAATGAGAAGGCTGCATCATTACGAATCATCGCTCCATTACCACCACATAAAACGGAAGCCAGGTCCGTATATGTGACAAAGGACCCAGTGCCTATTCGGAACTGAAGAGTTGAAATGGCCGCAGCCTGGTCCCAAAACACATAGAACGCTATCTCTAGACCCGTAATCGTAGCGGGTTCTTCTATGAAAAAATCACGAGTTCCCCTCTGGTAATCAGCCGCTATGGCTCCTCCCATGGGTGAGTTAATCTCCATTGGAAGTATCAATGAGTTAAAGACACTAGTTGTGGACGCTTCATTATACTCATACGTTACAACGAGCCAGGCCTGTAGGTGATAAAACTTTGCAACACTGGCCCAGATAAACCAGGAGTGTGAGGCATTTGTTGTGAATGATCCTACCGTTGCTAATCTAAACCATCGGTCCGAAGCTCCCCCCGCTTCAAATATCTGTGAAGTATATACGGCATCTGTATCTACCTGCCAAGTTAAGGTCATATCAACAGTAGCCCCACCCTGTGACTCATTTCCCTGAACAACAAATGCTGTTTGCTTAATTGTTTTTGAGGCTTCAGGAAGGTAGGTAGATAGGTTGGGTATTGAAGCGGTGGCTCCTGGCTTAATTGTACCTAATGCCGCTACTGGAGCATTTAGTGGAATACGGACTGTCTTTATCTGAGTGGCACTTGTATCATCGTAATCATATGTGATGGTGAGGCATGCTGAAAGGTTATTAGCACCAAGGGGGGTAGCAGTGCTCATATCATAGAGGAACCTAGCATCACAGGTCATTGAAGTGCCTGTCCAGTTAGTAGTAAAGTAGCTCGTGAAGTTACCACTTGCTTCAGATGCAAATTGTTCTCCCGATAGAGTATATACGTTGGTGTTATTAACTACGGAGTACGCCACAGCAGCCAATCTAAGTGATACCTGTCTTCTGTTATTAGTACCACTCAGGGTTGTGTTAATATCCTGATAAGCTACATGGAGAATAACAGACCTGAAAACTTTTGAGCTTTCTGGCAAATATACCGTTATCTGTGTAAAATTCGTATCAACGGCATCCGCAGCTGTGTTTAACTGAGGAAACCAGAATTCAACGGTCTTTGTTTTAGTTGCCATTTGTAGTTATTTAGTCAGTACTCTGATGTAGGTATATTCACGCTCATCATAGACACTAATTTTGTACTGTTGGGAGCCAATAGTGATACGGGTATGAACCGCTAATTCAGTTGTTTTGCTTTCAATTAACGCCTTTATGGCATTAATCATCTGATTAGACACTAAGTCATCTTTCTTCGCCATACCAATTACGGATTAAATTCCGTTAAAGTTATGGTTTACAAAAACCTTAAGAGTATCAGAAGAGGTCTTTGTGAACGAGGTTACTGTGGCATACATTAGCAATGGACTTCCACCCACAGGTGAAGCAATAGTAATAGCCAACCGAGTAATACCTGCAGCATTTGCTTCCGAGGTAATATAGCTAGTTCTGTAGGTGATTGAGTCGATCGCTGCTCCCGTGTTATCGGTATCTCCGTCCGCAGTTTTTGGATAAGTACCATCAAAAGCTTTCAATGATCCCGATACTACTCCAGTAAGATCGGAGTAAATGGATGCTTTACCCGGAGCATTACCAGTGGTACTTAGAACTAACCGTCCCGTTTGAAAAGCATCCGTGGGGGTTTCTCCCGCAGCTCTTTGGGCATAGTGTTTATCCCCAGCATCGGTTACGATATTACGGGCTTCAATTACCCGTCTTGTCCTAGCTTCTCGGTTCTCCAAAACGATGGCAATCTTGCCCTTAACTCCGATTTGAGAATTTAAGCCCGACCCCATAAGTTTACCTAAAATATTTGTCATGTTCATAAATGTAGTGTTTAATGGTTTAACAAAAAAGGGGAAAACTGTTTTAGTAGTCTTCCCCTTTCCTTCTTTTACCTAGAGGAGCCGGTTACTCTTCAAGGAATTTAATCTTCTCTGCCTTACTTAGGGCTTTAAAGGTTTTCTCGTCCTCATCCGATACATCAAAGTTCTCTTTGTAGTAAGCTACTAGAGCAGCATCATTGAGTTTTTTGAGATTTACTGTACCCGCCTTGCCGGTTTCTTCGGGACCATCTACTTCAACCAAGTGGCCGTGCTTTACAGCAACATCCATTTTCTTAGTTGGTACTCCTTCATATCCTTCCGGAGCTGTTTCGTCCTTTGTGGTTACTTTGAAGTTAACCACCGGATCAAAGAAGATAGAGGCCTCTTTCCCTAAAATGAAATATCTCATAGATTAGTTGTTTAATTAATCTTGAATAGTCACTTGTTCCAATGGATCGACATCCATGTAAGTAGGGAATCCGTTGCCAGAGAATAGTAAGCTCTTGTCGATAATCACTCGGCCATCTCTGTATAGGATAGCGAATCCTGTAGTCAATGATGCATAAGTAGCCATTGTCTGGTTAGATACGATCTTCTCATCTTCCACTAGAAGTGGTTGAGCATTGAATTTGATAATGGATGAGCTTCTGTCAATTACGATCTGCTGGTTAGCAGGTACTGATCCGTGGATGTAGTAGGCAGAAGTTTGTGGTACTGGAGTCTTCAAGTTTAATTGTTTCTCAGTATCACCGGATGCACGAGTTTTGAATTCGGCCAAATCCAGAGTGTCAATGGCAGCTGTCTCACCACCGATAATACCCCAAGGAGTTCTACCGATACGAGCCATGCGAATCCATACCTTCAATAGGTCTTTGTATACAAAGGTGGAAGCTGTTGCAACTCCAACGATAGGAGCAGATTCACTACCATCCAATTGCTCGCCATTGATCAGGATGTCGATCATGAGGGCATCAATAGCATGGTTAAGTTTAACCCCGAAATCTTGTAGATAAAGGGCAACTACTCCGATGCTTACATATTGTTGAACCTCATAGGGTATTTTAATACCCCGGCCCATCTTACGAATCTTAATGGTCTTTGAACCATAAGAGATTGTACCGGTTTTGATAGTCTCACCCTCTCCCACATAATGAGGAGTAGTTTCCGACATATTCAGGTGTGGTAAAGTAGCCTGAGTTTGAGATAATGCTTGCTCAGCAGCAATCACATCTGCCCAGATTGGGTTTTTACGTAAACCCAAGCGGAGAGCATCTCTCATGATTTCAGGTACTAACCATCTTACCGAAGTGTCCGGCATGGTGAAGATGTTTTGAATGACATCCATATTGGCATTAATGCCCAGGTCATTATAGAACGTCTCCATCGAGATGCCCCATTTAGCCTGAACAAATTCTGCTAATGAAATGTCCACGGGTTGCGCAGGGTCTCTACGGAGTGCCTGGCACGCTTGAACAACTTCCTGTACTTGGGATTTGTAAAGCGATTTTGTGTATTGATGTTTGTCCATGGTATTTTCTCGATTAGATAAGTGCTACAAAAATCTGGTCTCCGTCTGCAGCCACCTGCTTCAGGTTGAATCCCACATGAAGTGCAGTCTTAGCAGCATTGTCTGCTCCCGTTACTACTACAAATTCTCTGCGGCCGGTAGTTCCATTCCAAGCACCCATCTGAACGGGGCCTGCATTGAGAGAAGCTGCTCCAGCTTCTGCAACTACTACACAGTATGCTTTCATTGCTACTGTTACTCTACCTCCTGCTACTCCAGCATTGATCGCTACACCGATGATGGTGTGTGCTGGGGCGGTGGTTCCTGCTAACTGAACTTTACCGTTAGCTGCTAAGATGACTGAGTCACCCGCATTTACGGTTTGAGCAGTCTCTACTACGAACTCCAAATGGAGCTTATGGGCTTCAGCTTCATTCATGAAGCGTGATACCGTGGCTGTGCCTAAGGTTGCTGGCATATTGTTTCTGGTTTATTTTTTGATTGATTTGCCGTGAATTGCATCTACTGTTTGTGCAGTAGCTTTGCGGTGAAGCTCATTTGCAACGTCAAGCGTATTTTTTACTACGATTGGTTCAGGATCACCAGCTCCGGGTAATACAATTCCATCTTCGCTTGAAGCAGAAGAAGCTCTTGTAATGTTGGTACCTCCACAGGAGTTACAGGTAGCAGTGAAACTCTTTTCTACTTGGGCTTTGTATTGCTTTGTTAAAGCTCCCAAAGATTCCAAGCTAGATTCTGCAATCAGTTTCGTGATAGCAGCATCCGCTTTAGCTGAACCCCCTACGGATAGGTGGTATAGTTTTAGGCATTCAGCTCGGGTAATTCCGACCACTGAATCCAGGCTAGCTTTCAATGCAGCATGTGCATCAAGCTTTTCTTTGTCCTCTTTAGAAATAACCGTACTTCCTTCCGGATACTTCTGTTGAAGGTTTGAAAAACTATCCTTTGCCTGGGTTAGCTCAGTCTTTATTTGCCCCAATGATGCTCGGTCGGCTGCAAATAAAGGAAGCTCTGCTTGAAGCTTGGCCGTAACCTGGGCTTCCGTAGCATTTGCATCCAAGCCAAAGAATGTTCTCAAAAATTGCAAGAGTTGTTCATTCATAGGCTTTTGTTGATTGTTTAATTGTTCATCTGGTTTTAATGAATTAGATAAATTATCTGTCGCAGGTATTGTATCAGAAAGGCTGAAGGATGCTGTGCTTGTGCCTGATTCTTTCCAATCCATGAAGTGGTATACTTGACGGTTATCACCCTCACTGAATTTATAAACCTTACCTGCATAAGCGGGGTTTACAATCTTTCCATCCGTACCCACCTTCTGAGCAAAAGGGTCAGCTCCATGACTTACTAAGGATAGTTCCTCATAACGAGCGATGTCTGTTACTACTCGACGAATTAACTTGCCCTTATCATCCAACTTACCCATCATATTGTAGAACTCATCAGCTGATAGATTCTTATGAGATTGCTCCCAGTTGAAAGCTACAGTTACTGAGGTGGAATGTACGGAAGGGGGGTCCATCATTATAGAACGAACTAATTTAGGGTTTGATTTCCCGTCAAGTTTCATTCGTACGTTAATCCCCGCAGGAATAGTTACTCCATCATACGTTCTTTGCTTCTCGAAGAAAGCTTCAGTAATCACACCCACCTCGTTCCCAACTATCTGCTCATGATTTGTGAAGATAGCTTGGCCGATCAGTCCCTTTGCTGATCTCTCCAATACATCACCCTGAGTAAAATCAATGGGCCCATACTTGTTGATGATTACTTTTGATAAAGCTCTGAATACGGGGTTTACAAAGTCCTTCTCATCCGGAGTTAGGTCATCAGCAGTTACATCCGGATAGTATTTATTAAAATCCGGTGAGGATGCTTCAAATAACCCAAATTGTGAAATTTCGGGTTTACGATCCACCCCCAGAGTTTCTAGCATGGATAGGTTAACTCTTTTGGGTAATTTATTGGTTACTAGAGAATGTCCAGCACCAAAAGTCTCTATGGAGAATGGCATATTGTTATTTTTTCTGTTTTTCTACAAGAGTTGGAAAGAACTTATTCTTAATGGGTTCCCATAGGTATTGATAAGCCACATTAGCAAAGGCAAATGATGTTACGGCTTTTACGATGTCTAAATCCTGATCTTGGAAGAAGTACCCAGCAACTCCTAGAAAGGTAGCTACGATGAGGGTTAACCACCGGGGTTTAATCACCTTATCTACTCCGGTAACTATCCATCGGATAAATTCTACAAAAGCTACTACACCAAAAGCATATTCAGTATAGATATAGGGTTTTAATACTTCTAAAAATTCCATAATGGTTTTATTTAGTTAATTGCTATCATTCTAGCATCTAAAGTATCGTTATTCCGGATAGTGCCTTGGGGTTTATTCTTATCTCTTACCTTTCTATCCGATGCATCTTTACCCTTTTCTTTTACTTGTTTTTTCAAAGCGGCATCTGGCGGAGTCTTCTCACGGGTAATTCGTGGTGTAGCTTGATCAGGCTTTATGAAGTTCATGGCATCTGCAAATGCATCCTGCCCAATGATCCCCTGGTCATATAAGTGCTCCAAGTTACGAATTAGTACCTCCTGTGCCTGTTGATACTTCAGGTCATCCGTGATAGTGGAGCGGTTAAACTCCACCGAAAGTCTTTTGAATTTAAAGCCCCCTAATGTAAGGGCGAAGGAATATCCAAATTCCAAGTTAGCTGATACAATATCCTGAATGTTCTTTAGTTGGGCTAATACCTTGGTGAATAGTACAGTAACTAGAGTTTCGGTAGCTCCCGGTCTTCCCATAAACACTGCATCATAACTTAACCCCGAAGCTACCAATAGTTCATTCTGCTCGAATATATCCTTTACACCCGAGGCAGAAGGAGCAGTTTGTTTGAATTCAAATTCATGGTCTTCCTTATATCCCACATTAGCTCCATCCCTTACCCCTGCTATTACTCTCTCCTTGAAAGTTGTAAGAAAACTCATAAGTCTAGCATTATAGGCATCATCATTCTCCCCCTCTAGCCGGTCCGGTTTTTCAATCCGGGCATCTACGTATCCTAATATACCAAGTAGTGTTACAATGAACTTGATATTTTGAATCATATGCTGCTGAGTATTGATGGGGTCTAGTGCAGCCAAATATGGGGGTGTTCCATAAGGTAAGTCCGTATCCCCGTTTAATGCTAGGTATTTATATTGATTGGAGTTTAACTTCTTTAAATCCTTGCTATAATTAATAATAGGCTTATTTTTTACCTTTTGATAAGGCTGATAACCCTTTTGATTCTTATCTAATACAAACCGAATAGTTTCGGGATTTATGAATCTAACTTCTTCCAGGTTATCCAAGTTGATATTAGGAACCCACTCCGTAGAGATAGCACCCCCTATCATTGCTTGGCGAAACATCTTGTTGGTAATTCCGGACATACTAGCTGTTCCAACATGCCAACCCTTAGCACTATCCATGATGAATTGACGCATCAACTCTACTTGGGCCTCTCCTACAGAGGGGTCAAACTTAATCTTATGTCCAGTATTAGCTAATTTCGTGAAGTCACCGAGAGCTTGTGACATATCCGGATTGATCTTGGCTAATTTCCGGATAAGAGGAATTACCTCAAACTCAAACTCCGCAGGAATAACTTTCATCTGAGCATTTAAGCTCGCATATCCATAACCGGTAGTTCCGGGTAGATCACGGGAGCTACTGGCCCCGGGTCCTACTACTACTGGTTTACCATCAATCTGAACAGTCTTTTTTAACTCTACAATAGTTTTCTCCAACTCGGTTTGTTTGGATAGGAGCTGTTCGTATGTGGAATCCTTTAAAATTTTCATGGTTACATTGGTAATATGATAAGTCCCTTCTGTTTTATCTTTCTAGTATGGTTGCCTATGGCTTTAGCTAAAATTGCATCATCATGGTACTCATCCTCATCCAAGTTATTTTCATCCGAACTACTAGAACTTTTCTTGCCCGCAGCAGTGGGTTTATTCTGATCATCATAAACAAAAGTATAAGCCTCCTGTACGAAGAACTCATCTTTTATTGTAATATTACCTAAGCGAATATCCTCTTCCAGTTCGGCTATAATAATGGGTCTGTTTTTCTTTGTAGTATACCAACCCGGTATCTTCTCCTGTTTGGGTTTACTCTCACCCTTCTCCTTTAGGATTTTAATCGAGTAATATAAATTACTATAGCCCTTGTTTTGAATCTTGGAAGCTACTGCTAAACCCACATCGTTAGATTCGGGCGCTAATCTAGCTCGGTTATAAATATGACCCATACCCATTAGGAGCTCAGCATATTGATCTACGGGAATCTTACCCTTAAAGCATCCAGCCTCATCCCCATAGTCATCCAGTACAGTAAAGGCTGAGAAATCCTTGGCTCGCCCTGTAGCAATATCAGCTCCTATAGTATATTTTCTTTTTGGATCAGGCTTATTGAATATTTTTAGGTTATTGCCAAAGTTACGAATTTTGAAGATACGACTAAATGTAGTATCATCGTTAACCCGTATTGCTGGATAGCCCTCTAGGGATTCCTCAATCGACCGAATGTCCAATAGGTCAAATACTGAATTACCGGAAGTAAGAAAGTCACCATCAATCTCTTGGGCTGTTCGTCTTGGTCCCAAATCTGCTCGCATGGAGTTATACCAATGTATATCCCTTTCCGGATGCATATTCCACCGAAGTCGGATAGGAACAAAACCATTACCCCCAGCACAAGAAGATACCCATACCCTGTGGAAGAAGTTATTTACTCCATAAGGAGTCGAGTTAAGAATAGCTCTACCCCCAGTGGAGAGTGTTGGAAAAGCTGCGGCCCAAATTTGATCAGCCCAGCGAATGATTGCGGCTTCATCAATTACTAATAAGGATAATGCTTCAGATCGTCCAGCCTCTTCCGTTGTAGGAACTGAAGTGATCATTGAGCCATTAGCAAACTCTAGCTCACTAGCTGTTCCTATATCCTTACTTCGTCCATTTACTACCTGTACCTTTAGATGATCTGGTAAATTCCGATACATGAACTTGATCTTCCTTAATACCTTCTTGGCTACATGTTCCTTTATGGAAATGATTACTATGTTTTTATTGGAATGATACATAGCAAACCATAGGCAGAATAAAGATATTAACTCTGTTACTCCTGCCTGACGAAATTTCAATATAATATTAAACCGGTTCTTGATGAAATTCGCAAGTACCGCTTTTTGGAATGGGTATAGATCAAATTTAACTCTGCCCCGGATAGGGTGGATTACATGGATAAACTTAGCGAATTCAAATGGGTCGCTGCTAACACGGAGAAGCTCACTGAACTCCTCTGATGTCAGGGGTTTTTCAATGAACTTGTTAGATTGCTTCTTTGTAGAACTTAGTATACTCTCTTCTATCATCTTAGTTTGTAACCTAGCTTTGCACCTAAGAATAGTCGAGGTTCATTACTGATATATAAATCCGTAAAACCCTGGAGTTTGTATCTTTGCTTATAGAGTGAATACTCAGTGGATAAGAGAAAATTAGTCTGGGCTAGATCATAACCCCCATATACATACCAATCTTGTTTGAACTTCTTACTGCTAAGTTTTTCTGCTCTAAATTGATTATCCTTATATTGATACCTGAAATTTTCATAATCCACTAGGAATAGCTGAGAGGATATAGAACCTGCAATATTCAACAAATCCAGTCTTAGTGAGTCCCTTTGGAATTGGGCATAAATTAATTTTGGAGATGTTGGATGTAGTTTAAGGTATTGGGTACTGATTCGATAAATTTCCTTCTTTAAGGAGTCAGTAACCTGAATAAGAGAATCCGACATATCAATGTGTATATGCTCAGTCCGGGTAGAGTCAATGTAGTTGATTACTAGTTTTGGGGGTACTGGGTATTTAAAAATGGGTGTAGGTATGGAATCATAGTTTACCTGTACATTGAGAGTATCGGTTTTGAAATTGGCATGCTCCCAGTATTCCCGATCCTGTTTTCTTTGCTCAGGTACATGAAAGAATATAAAGTATACCAGTAAGCCTACTATGGCTAATTTCCAAACAATTTCAAAGTTATCTTTGTTTACCATGGCTTTAAAGAAAAGATTCTTAACAATCTTCAAAAGAAAGGAATATCCGATCGTGCGGTCCAGCTTACGACTCGGAATAGTCTTTTTCTATATTTAGGTATAAAAACAGCACTTAGTACAGCCTAATAACTGCCTATCGGCAGTAAGGGGGTTTGTCAACCCCCTTTATTATTCTTATATTGCTCTACTTTGTGGCGAAGGATTTCAATGAAGAAGCCTGCTCCTACATACCACCACTGATCAGGTGATAACTTAGGAAAATGTGATTGAGCAATCATTATAAACTCATCATCAAATACAACTACTATTCCACCCCAAATCATGGAAGCCCATATATAACTAAGTCTTTTCCGTAGGGTTTTCTTTTCACCCACAAGAAGTTGCTCAAGTTGCCAAGCTAGTACACCATACACAACTAACAGATACTCATGTCTTAGTATCGGGTAATTCTCGAGTACTGTTATGATGTCCATCATTAGGGTAACATTTTAGGGGGTGCTTGGTAAATATTCTTTTCAGGTATTCCAATACTTCTACAAAATACTCGAACATCAAAGGATGGGCATATTTTCATATCAAACTGGTTATGCCCTGCGAATTTGATCCAAGGCCAGTTAATAAGAGCTTTCTTCATTTCTGCTGCTAGCGTAGTAGTTTGTTCAGGAGTTCGAGTATCTTTGCCCTTACCCCCTACAATAACAATATGCATAGCAGTGCTATTAATTCCAGCAACTCCATTGGTTACTTCCCAAGCATCCACTATAGCATCATAGTTATACCTGACTAGATTCTCCTTAGTTCCATCCAAGTGAATCATATCCCGATAACCCACTTGTTTCCATCCACGACCCGTTATCTTTTTAATACTTACTCCACCCACCTTTTCATCGGGAAGAGCTTGAACACTGGGGTAAGTTACCCCCTTATAGATGATCTCCGTGGGGGATTTATGAAATGGGCCTAAATGCCATTGACGAATTTCGTCTGAAGTAGTCTTTCTACCGGCAGGTGTATCCGTTACATGGATAACAAAGAATTCTATTTTTTTGCTCATAATCAATGAAGTTTAGATATTTGCCTTTTAAACCATTCCCCGATTTCATAGGGTGGAGTTTTTGCACAAGTAGCTCGGGCTTTATTTATACAATATAAGTGTCGTTTAGGCTCGTACCATAGTTCAAACTCATCCGGAATACCTTGAATCCTAGCAATATCCCGTGGAGTAAGCATATATCCTTCGGGATCAAATTGCCGACTCTGCTTTCTTACAGTTAATGGTAAATCACTCCAAAATAACCGATAAACTCCGGGTTGGTTAACCATCTTAGTATGGGGTACTTTCCATCTTCTACTATCCACAAAGTCCGTTTGCCAAATTTCTCTAGCTTTTTTAACTGTTATCCTTCGAGCAGTCTTCGTGTAAAGAGGTACAAAGGATTCATCAGACTCTCTAACATGGCAAAGTGATGGTATCTCTTCGGGTCCTAATCCTTCAAGTAACTCTCTCACTTCAGAGAATATATCTGGCTTTTTTGGCCACTTAATTTTTAACCCAGTATCTTTCCGGATTCCCACTATTACCAACCTAACTCGGGATTTTTGAGAGTTACCCCATAGTGAAACTGACTCTACCTTTATTTGTAGTCTATATTCCGGAAGTATTTTCTCAAGGTCTACCATGTCTAGCATCTTTGGTAGATTCTCCATCATAAAAATTAGTGGCCTGTATTTAATGATACTTGCTAGGAATAGATTGAAACTCTTATTATCTTTCGGATCAGATAACTTCTTAGCCCTAGAATAAGATAGGACAGAGGAATGGCCACAGTCCGGAGCTCCTATGATAATGTCAATATCCGAGTAGGGTTGTAGTTCTTTTCTCATGGGAACACCCGGAAAATTTAATTGCCACTGAATTTGGCCAGGGGTATGAAAGATTGCCCGGGGTTCAATGTTTGCTATTAAATTATCTTTGAAAGGGTGTAATATAACACCATTACCCCCGCAGACACCCAGTACTCTTAAATTCATGGCTTATTTTTAAAATTTTAACTTTTGATCATCTTTGCAAAAAAGAAATAAAATGAAATTATCCCACACAGCTGAAGCAGCAGTAGCAGCCATCCTATGGTGGTTGATTATCTTTCGGATAGTGGATTCTATAATCCACTGGGACTATCTTATAGAAAGACCCTGGGGATTTGCTGAGTTCCTTATGTATATTCTATTATTTATCATTATAAGTATTGCCCGATATAAACTATATAAACAACACAAAGAGTATGAAAATAACAGTAAAGATTAAAGCCTTTTTCTTCCGATGGATTGCTAATCTATTCCGGAAGTATTTTACCTATGCTTTTGATTACCTATCGGAGTCAAACGATTGGATCATCGTATTCAATTCTCCAATAGGCCATCCTATAATTATCCGAATACCCATAAGTGAACGGAGAGATAAAACTCACGACTATAACAAGGGGGCTTATCTACCAAGAAGCGAAAGGATGGATGCCGGCTGGGTTATTAAACATCTTACTTTGGAATCCAAGAAAGTAGTCAGTATCTTCCTTTGTGCAAAAGAGGATAGGTTAATGTATATGCAGGATTTCAAGAAGATTCAAAAAGACCGTGAACGATTACAAGAGGTGGGATTTGATATGGACTTAGTTATGGACCTGGATATTAAGGTAATTGGCGAAGGTAATGGACTTAAACCCGAAGAGAGAGCAGAGGTAGTAAAAATTATTAAAAACCTGGATTTAGCATGAATATCTTTTTCCTAGACCGAGAAGCTAATAAAGCAGCCCAATACCATAGTGATAAACATGTAGTCAAAATGGTATTGGAAACTGCTCAGATTCTATCCACTGTTGTAAGAATTAAACGGGGGTATCCGGGTGTATACTCACTGGATGGACTAGATAAGGATTTTGGTTTAACTCCGGAAAAGAACAAGAAGTGGAAAAGCTATGCACATGTACTTCATGGGGAAACCGGTGGAGGTCCAAGAATATACCTTATTACTCATCCAAACCACCCTTCCGTTTTATGGGCTAGAAAATCCCTTCAAAACTATATCTGGTTACTAAGATTGGGTTATTTCTTAGTAGATGAGTATATGGCTAGGTATGAGAAGATACATAAGAGCCTTGAAGTAATTCGTCTATGTGAACCCAATCTTCAAAGAGATAAACTGGGGAATCCTTGGCCTTTAACTGAAAAGGATTTCCCTAACGATTTTCTTACTAAGCCCCCCTCTGTAATGCCCATAGAATGTCAATTCAGTGATGACCCGGTAGAAAACTATCGGCTTTACTATGCATCCTATAAAAAAGATATATGCCATTGGAACTACGGATCAAAACCCGAATGGTTAGATAAATACCAGAAATTAGCTAAGTTAAACCATATAAACCCAAACACATGAGCAAGAACATTCAACTAAAACTCGAAAACAATGCAATCTATATTACATTTCTAACCGAGATGGAAACACTCTATACTAAGATTAGTATAGAGGATGCATCTCATCTAGCCGCAGAGTTACATGGTTTGTTAAGTATGCTCCCGAAAGATTTTGAGATTAACAAACCGCAGACCCCCATACTTGTTGTTGACCTGCCTGAAGCAGAAGAGTCAGTACGTCTAAAGTATGCTGAGGATTACAAGGCCGTCCATGTGAAAGAACAGGAAGAATCCATGAGTGATGTTCTGCGTAGAAGACAAGAAACAATCTACCAACAAGATGAGACCATTCTAAACTTACGGCAAGAGTTGGAAAGTCAACAGGAGAAGATTGGGGAGCTGAATACCGAGGTGATGCATCTTGTAAGAGATAAATCAACTCTTGAGGTAAATATAAGAGCCTATCAATCTTCTATTCGGGTTATTGAAAAATTATTAAAATGAGAAGAACTAAGCAGATCATGTCATTACTAAACAAGATAGATGTTGTAATGACTCCGAGAGGAACTAGCAAAGGAGATGCTCGGTACGTAAACCAAATGAACCAACTGATAAATAATATCCATGCTAATAAGACTGTAGCCGTATGGAGCAAGAATATTGCTGATACTCTTACCAAGGTTCACCAGTTTGGCCCCGGACGGTATTTCTCAGTAAACATGGGTGGAGGTTATTATTATATAGTTAAGTATTATGCTTATTCAAATCTAAAACCAACAGTATGACAGTATTTCTATTAGTATTGGGAACTCTTCTTGTTTCACTAGGTACTGCTTATTTAGCCGGTAGGTTTATTCGGGTAGGCATGAAAGAACCCGAACTTTATGAGCCCATCATTGGAACTGAGAGTAACCCCACGGAGGTGAATCTTTATGTACAGGATAAAGAATATACAGTTTATCTCTATCAACAACCTTTACCCCCTAATGCTACCGAACAGGATCAGAAAAATCTTGTGGCTATAAAAGGAATCTACCATATGCCCGATGGTCATCGAGTCTTTGCAAAGGATTTTATACTGGAATGGAGCTTTATAAGAAGTAACCCCCTATGGGAATTGAAAGTAGGACATGATGTGATACAAAACTTTATGAGAAAAGACCTATGAAAAGAAAGTCCATACATGTAAAGCCCCAATTTTATGCTTATACCTTTTTGGCATTAAAGAAAATTGCCAAAAGGATGGGCTATAATCTAGTAATTCATGGGAGCATGAAGAGAGATTTAGACCTTATTGCTATACCTTGGGTAAATAACCCTAAATCTGAAAAATCATTGATTCTAGCATTAAAAAAGCATCTATTGGGTGGAAATCTATCCGATAAAGATAAAAAATCACTAGATGATCCTAAAATATTGCCTGGTGGACGGAAATCCTATGTTATAAATCTGAATCGTGGGGGATATTTGAGAAATCAAGCCGGTGATCTCCTAGAACCTTTGGAGTATATAAAAGACCCCCAGTATTACCTCGACATTTCAGTTACACCATTAATTAAAATACCAGAATCCAACAGCTAAGTATATGAGAACAGCAAAAGATAATCAAGAACCCGGAGACCTTACAGGGAAAGAAGCAGAAGAGATATATACAGCATTATCCATTCGTTGTGGGTTTATTGAGACTAATACTATCCACCGTGCTAAAGAGTTGGAGAAAGCGGGACAAAAAAGCCAAATCCGGGTATTGGATGTGGAGCAGATGAGAAAGATCGTAGAGCTAGAGGATTTGATGGCTAGGATGCTTAAGATTATCTCCAAGGCAAGAAATCAGGAGTCAAGAGGTATAAAAAAACTAAAATGATAAACACAATAGAACTTGACGAGCAAGAAAGAATCTTTGCTTATGAGATGCCTGATCAAAGTCTGTATGTTATAGATGATGATGGAGTTGAAAGATATAAAGCAGCACTTGAAGCCGCCAAGCGTGATGCGGTTTATTTTAAGAATCAACGTGAAATCGAAAATATACTTATTCAGGATGAAAAACGTGGTGGCCTATTTAAAGGCAAGTCCTATCCTATACCTGAGGGATATGAAGTACAAAAAGAATGTACTAATGTCCCCTGTGACGGTAAGCACTGTAATTTAGTCGCCATCCTTGTGCCAAAGGAGAAGTTAGATGACAGATTAAAAAGATACTCAACGAAAGACCTGATTAAACCAAAGCAACAACCAATTGAAGAAGCTGTAAAACAAAAGAGTTTAGCGATTCAGCAAATGGCAGCCGATAAATTAAATGCAGGTCAGAAGCCTTATATAGCAAGTCAGTTGTATGTTGAGTATATGAATACCATCATTAATGGATTTGAAAAGGAACTCATCGCAGGAGCCAAATCACAGGCTGCTAAAGAGTATTGGTATGAACAATTTAAAAAAGAGAAACTATGACAAAGAGCGAAAAGAAAAAACTTTTACTCGTACTGTACGATCACAAAATAAATAGTAAGGAAAAAAGCAGAGCTATTAAACGGTGTCATGAATCAAGAATGAAATTGGTGGATGAGATGATAAAGTTAGATTTGGCAACCGTCTCACCCGCTCTTTATGTGAAAATTGTAAATGAATGGTTATGATTTTACACACCTAATTCCAAATAGCCATGAACAATTTAAAAAAGAGAAACTATGAAAATAAAATTAATCTTTGCGTGGTATGACCTATGGGTAGGGTTCTTTTGGGACTCTAAAAAGAAATGGCTGTATGTGTTCCCTATACCTATGTTTGGTATAATTTTAAAATTTAAACAAGAGAGAAATGACTAAAGTAGCATTGCATGTAAGAGTTAAATTCAAGGGTCTGGCTTTATCGGACAGAGTACATCCGGAGTTGTCATACCACTTGAGTGAAGATGGTAAAATATCGGCCAACATAGTAGTTAAGGTACCAAGAGTTGCTAAACCTGAAATTCTAGTATTCTACCGTATCTACATGGTGAAGGCGGGATTAGTAGGGATAGTAGTAGAAAAGAAGCTAGGTTTAATGGTGAATCCTTTGGATACTATGCAAATAGACATCACGGGTGCTTTACTGGCTGATAAAAGCTATCATATCCTGAAGTATGGACGAAACTAAGTATTATAACTACAATTATGAGACCCACCACATTTACAGGAAGTAACGTAATCTATGGGAAAGATCAAGCTGCATATCAGGAATTACCGGCCATGAAGTTTCCGGATGGTGAGATACTCACTTGTTGGGAAATGAGTGAGGAGGAGTTTCAACAGTTTTGTAAGACTCGGAAACTATATGTTATGGTTCTTTCCTTTAATCAACCCTTACAGCCAATGAATCTCGTAGTAGATGCAGCGGACTTAATCACGTTAACATGAAAAAGAGATACTATGTAGTAATGGTGTATGCAGATGACAAGTTCCTTCGTATCTCGGCAGTTAAGGAATCCAGGTTTAGAGCAGAGGAGCATATAAAAGATGAGTTTCCGGAGTTTCAAAGGGGGTTAGACCAATGGGAGCTGGGTAAGCAGATAATAGTGATTAAGGTATATTAACAGAGCCCCTTTCGCATATGAGCCTAAATTTTATGGCAGTAGAAAAACCCGGGGTGCTTATAGGGGGCTTTACATAAATTTTATGGCAGTAGAAACAGGATAGGGTGTGTAGGATGGAAAGGATAAAAAAAATCCGATAGAGGATAAATCTATCGGATTTCATTTTTCAATCCTTATTTATTTCTCTAAGGATTTCTTTGCATTGGAAAGAATTTCGATCCAATCGGATTTAAAATCTTCATCCTTTTGATGAGAGAAATTTTCAAATTTAAAATCTTGAATCTTCCAATTCTTTTTATAGAATTGAATGAAAGATTTTAATCCCTCTTCCTTCTCTTCCTTTTTCCGATCTTTCCCTAAAATCTCCTTTCTGAAATTTTCCAATTTTCTCCTTAATTTTGATCTCTCTTTTTTCTGATCATTTGAAGATAAGGAAGAAAATCCAATATAAAGATTCCCTTTTTTCTCTTCTGATCCTTTAGATTCTTCTTTGATCTTTGAAAGATTTGCAGAATCCAATTTTTGAGATTTTTTGATTTTGATTTCAGATTTGATTCCTTGAATCTCTTCTGATTTTTTGATTGATTTTTTCATAATTCAAATATCGGATATTAATCCGATTTATGCAAGATAATAAAGATAAAAGATAGGGGCAATAATGCATATTTCAAATAGGATAAATCCGATCCATGCATAGATCAGATTTTCTTTTTTCTCTTCCTTTGCATTGATATGCATAAGAATTTCTAATTGATCCGAATTTAATGATTCCGGATAAAATGATTTTTTTGAATTTTTCATTTGATTGATTTTTTTATTTGATCAAATATCGGAAAAATATCCGAATTTCAAAAATCTATTTTCGAGGCAAATTTCCTGCCCCTCTGGCCTGGTGCCTAAAACCTCTCGACCAAGCGCGCCAATTTCGGTGGATCAAGGCCAGTCTCGGCCATGCCAGACCAGTCGGCCAGTGTGGGCCCAATACCCTATGGGTCGTGTTAGGCGCGCAAATTGATATATTAATAGGCTAATAACACAAGAAAAGCCCCTTTCGGGGCTAATCCAAACCAATCAATCATGCCTTTTCGGTTATGGTGTAGTAGTGTATAAGATATTGGGCAAGGTCTGCATGATTCAGGTCCGGTATGTCCAGCATCTCTTCGATGAGGGTATTGAGGCTATCATTCAGGATTCCCTCATGGTCCACAGGGTTTTCTTTCCAATGGGTTATTAGGGACTCAGCCTCATTCTGAATTTTCTGCATCCTTTCATAGAAGGCAATAAAATGATGGTTGCTGGTTCGGGCTTCTTCTAATCGGGCTTTGATCTTAATGCCGATGAGCTCAATATCATGGTCTTTTATCTTTTTCATGGCTTTTAATCTCTTAGGTACATGGTATCAAATATCAGGAATTCTTTTGGAGAGAAGCCATACATTGCCTCATCTTCATCCCATTCATCAAAGAGGGTATTCAAAAGGGAATCTAATGAATTTCCAATGCATGCCTCCATAACCTCAAGAATATTGAGGTGGGTCTGTCGGATTCCTAAATCCGGGGTTTTCTGAATCTTCTCTCTTAGATCATCTATGAGAGATTGGGTAATAAGGTCATTCTTTTTCATTTGATTGATTTTTAATTATGGATCAAATATAGATATAATGCATATCTCAATCAAGGGGCTTTGTACCCTAAAATTCATGGCTTTCTGCCATACCCTCTCCTCGTGGCGGGTCCGGCCGGCTGGCCATACCTAAAATGGCCATACCGAACTTCGCAACCAGCTGGCCAAATTGGGCCCTTTGGCCATACCTGACCTATAAGCGCGCAAAATTCCACTATATATGGTAAGGTATGTAGCCTATTCTATGATTTCAGGGTTGATGATCTCTCCATCCGATTCAGAGCGAATCTCATGTAATTGTACCTTTTTAGGCTTCTTTTTAAGGCCTGCTGCCTCATTAGTGGCATTAAACCCTCTTTGCTGCGTAGCTATTACTTCAGGTACATCAGGGGTAATGTGCTGAGCCAAGAGCCTATTTTGGAGCCCATCATCCTCTAGTAAGGTAGCCTCACGGCCTTTGTCTATTAGCTGTACGGCCTGATTGATATTGATTAGGGTCTCCGTAGAGGGCTGATTACCTAGGTTAGCCTGTTGGTTGTTAATTTGTATGGTAGGGCTGTTCTTGGCAGGTGGGGCAACAATCTTCAGTAGGTTGAGTAAGGTATTATCGCTTGCAATTAGGTTGGCAAGGCTTCGATTTACCTCTGATGTAAGGAAAGGTACATAGCCATTCTTCTTTCCCGGGTTTGATTTCTGGTACTCAACTGATTGACTCTCAAACAGGTAGGTTGCCTGGGCCATAATAATACTTCGGCTTGCCATAGAAGCCTGTAAAGACATCGCTTTTAATGCCTTACTGAGCCCATCTTGGTCCTTTCCTTCCAATAGTGTTCCAAATCTCTGTATCCTTTGTAATACCCATTTCTCGGTTTCACCTAAATACCTTCCTATGTCTCCTATGTCCTTAGTCTCTCCGTTGAGTCTAAAGCCTTCTCTGATGTATTGGTTTATTACATGCTCCTTTATTCTCTTTAGTTCCTTTCCTCTCATTCTCTCATCCTTTATCCTACTATGATTCTTAATCATATTAGTTAGTCCTGTTGGTCTTGGTATTCTTATTGTACTCATATTTATGTTTTTTTTTAAAGAGATAAGAGGGTTGTGGCCTCTTATATAACACATAGAAAAGGCCCATAGAATATCTATGAGCCTCTTTTGAATCTAGATCGTTGAGTATTAGATGGTTATTTTCTCTTCTTGCCCTTCTTTACCGAGTGGTTTTTCTTTCCCAGTCTTAATCTCTTGATCTCTTGTACCAATCTAGCCACCTCATTGGCGTTTTCATTGAGATTAATAGGTGGGTAATGGTGATCCGCCCATCTGATTAATTTCAATTCTGGCTCTTTTCCTTCTATGCCATTGATTCTCGCCTCATTGAATTGTTCTATCAAACTCCACATGCAGTGGTTGCATAATATGGTTTTGAGTCTGTAATTGGACTCCAATAGGTATAATTGTTTCTGGTCCTTTCTTTGGCAGAATTTGCATTTATTACCTTCTAATTCAATCTGCGTTAGTTTCATATCTTTTTGGGTTTATTAGCAAATATAGGGTTTCTCTTTCTTTCTTTAGGGCTTTTATGGTAGCCCTTATATTCTCCAATCTTGCCTCCACATCTTCCGAGTATATCTCTGGCAATTCATCTATCCGGTCGCGCAAGTGTTTTTTAGCAATCTTTCTGCCTAAGAAGGTAAGCATCCCTCTTTCTAGGGTTGATATGGTTATTTTCATAGCAGGGTGAATTTAATTTCGTTTATCTGGTCTAAGGGCAATTCAAAGGTTGTGGCATTGGATTCATTACCTACATCTAATACAAGGCGATCTTTACGTTCCTTTGATTGGTAAATTTCCGAAATGCCCGATATAATCTTTTAAACCTCTTCTTATCGGCATTTCTATATGAACCCATGATTTCTACCATAATAGAACCTTGAGGAAATTGGAGATCATGACCGATACCCCACCGATCTTTGATCAATTCTTGTAGGGCATGTCTTGGGTCTTTTTGCAAATGATCATTGATCAGGTAATGCAACTCTTGGGTGGATAATTTTTCAGGTATCATAATGATTGATTTTTAATTATGATATAAAGATAATCAATCGGTAGAAGAGTTCTAAAGAGCCCCTTTAATATTCTTCCGGGGTGGGTCCCATTCCGAATAGCCATCTTATGCCTTCGATAATCATTCCCACTGATATGACAAAGAAAACTATTGCCTCAACGATGCTTATAACAAAATAAGCAAATTCCCAAAAATCTAATGGCATATTATTACGGACTAGGAAGCATATTCTATCACCTACCTTGTGAGATGCCCATGTAGCAGCTGATACTATGGCTTCCTCTCTTCCCGTTGGGTAATCAATTACCATAATGAACTCAGTTTTGGTATTATATTTATGTACCTGGTCTTTATCTCCTTTCCAGGTAATAGTTCCACATCTTTGGCTATCTTCTCTCATGAAAATCTTATATGTTCTGTATGGGCAATAGATAGAGATTATGGTTAGCAATAGGATGAATAGCCATTTCAGTGTTATTCTAGTCAGGTAAGGTGTAAGTATGAATTTCATGGTTTATCTGTTAAAGTTTCTTCGGCAATCTTCCAAAAATGGTATTCTAGCTCATCCTCATCAATTTTGGGCTTATAGAATCTGCACCAGATGATATGATCCCAAAATTCAATGTAGAGGTCGATCAGATTAGCCCCATCAAGCAATCTATCTCTGACATTGGGGACCTCATCTTGCTCATCCCGATCTGGCTCTGTCTCAGCTAGGTTCATAAGGAGTTCAGATTCCTTAATTATGGTTTTCAGGGTATCAAATGTATCTCGTGTCATTATTTTAAGAATTTAGAGTCATTATATTCTCGGTATGCCCAGGCTCTCAAGCAAGAGCAGATGGCAAATACATAGCCTCCTGCATAGTCCACGGAGTCATCTCCACCTAGCCCCAGGGTTTCCCATATTCTATTTTTACCATCATCATAATCCTTCATCACCCAACCTGCAATCTGTTCCATCCTCTTAATGGTGGATAATATAGCCCTTTTATCATTCTTAATCAACAGGGTGGGTTCTGATATGTGCAATGAGGTATAATCTTTATATTTACCTCTTTCATAATCCTGCATAAGAACCACCTGTAGCCTTAGGGGTATTCTTAATTTCTTAGGCAATAGGTAAATGAATTCTATGGCAGGTTCTTTCTTGAATGGAAAATCCTCAATGATCGGGGCTGCCTCAGCAATATAATGATTCAGGCTTCTCAAATCCTCTTTCAGGTTTTGATCTTTCGCCCATGCAAAGAATTCTTCACCGATCTCTCTGTTGGGGCTTTCAAGGGCATCTTCAATCCTTTCCACCATTTGATGGAGTCCAAAGGCAAAATGGGTTAATTTCTTTTTCATGTTAGATTGAATTTTTATCCTATAATAAAGATAATCAATAGGTCATCAAGTATCAATTAGCCGTTTATATCTTATCTATCCATTGAATCTAGTAGAATCTCTCACTAGACGATGAATTTCATTGCCTATTTGGACAATTTGGGATCATCGTTATCGTCAATATTTATGGGGTGAAGATTTGGGTATTTTGAATCCGGTTTTAGTACCCGTGTATGCAGTCTTTGGGGTAATGGTTCTGACCGATACCTTTCTAGGTGCATATTTGGCTTTTAATTCTGACTTCAACTTCGATGATGCCTCCTTGGCTGTTACATCACTTACTAGGTCATAGGAATCTTCAAGTATTGAATCCTGCCAATAAACTCGATAATCAATTCGGTATGTATACATGGTGATTAGAGAATATCTTCTCTGGTTATGGTTAAATCATATAGACTTAATATGGCTGGAATTCCACCCCTTACCCATAATTTAATAGAGGGTCTACCGGCTTCAAATTGCTCTATGGTGAGAGCATCCAATGATCCCACTGAGTAGAAGGTATATTCCTTATAGGTATTATCTTCGGATGCATCCGGGGTTTTAAGAATCAACCATTCATTCTCTTCTACTAGAAACTCCATTACCTTTTTGGTAAGCTTTGCATTGCATAAGGTATAATGATGGTTTGCATTAATAAACTTAGTTACATGCTCTACCTCATCAAAGAATCGTTCTATCTCAGTTTTCATCAGCATCGGGGTTTATCAGTTTGATTATCTGGTCTGTTGTTTTTACCAACTTCAGGAGTTCCTCTTTCAAATCTTCGGGCAAGTCATTGAACTCAAGATTCTTATATTCAATAGCCTCAGTGACTGGAATCAGGTATTCCTGAATGATCTCTTTTTGGGTTTCGGTAATTCTCCAATCCCTTTTGGCTGCAGCGATCTTCCTCTCTGCTTCATTGGGTGGTACAATCGTCTGAGCTTGAACTCGGTAGTGTTCCTTGATATTATCAAGGGCTGCAATCATATTGGCTAGATCAAAGATGTCATCCCATTGTCTTTCAAGGGCTTTATATAAAATACCCATATAGGTCTTTTGTACGGAGTTTGTACTCATAGTAAGAACCTTATTCAGGCTTTCATCAGTCGGAAGACCTCCGAAGTAATGGGGGAATGCTTCTACTAGTCTCTGGCGATTCCCTTGGTCAGCAAGTTGGAAGCTAGCAAATATCTTCTCTTCAAAGTGTGAGGGGTTAGCATATTCGCCTATCACCCATGTTTCATATATTGTTCTCATATTGGATAGATTATGTTAAGGTTAGGATTTGCATCCATTAATTTTTTAGCCGTAGTTAGCTTCCCTTCTGCCAATAGGTAGAAGAGATAGTCGAGCATTGGTCGGGGCTTATTCCCCATCCAATCCGTCATTTCTTTGAACTCCGTTGCATTTAAGCAATTGGTGTTCGGGTATCCTAATCCATCCTTGATGGGTTTCGGATTAAAAGGTCTGATTGATTTTTCCATATTCAAAGATAATGGATGGTTCTTTGGGTTTAAAGGGGCTGATTCTTTTTCTCTTCGAGAGTTTATCCACATACCTAATATGATCCCTATGAACAAGGCCATGAAGCAAGTCATGATGATAAATGGTAGATCATCTTCAAAGTTGGGTTCTCTTCTCATTATAGTTATGGTTTACCATCTTTAAACTCTTTCCAAACTCTAATAACCTCATCCACCTTAACTTGAAGGTCTTTCACTGCATCCGACTGGTTAGCATCATATAGATGTAGGTTTCTAGCTCCGATCCACTCACCCTTGATAAGTAACTGATGTTCATCTTTAAACCGGACATACTTCTCTCTATCTACATCAAAGACAAAATCCCTTGGCTTATCCATAAACATGAATTGGATACTAAACCCTCTGAACCATCCACCATTGCCCATTCGGTCAATGAAATAGGCATCTGAAATCATTAGGATATGGTTAAGGTCTATATATTGCCCCGTCCATAATTTGTAAATAGACTCCCTCATGGTATTAGAAGTTTACGGTTGGTTCTCTTTTCCTCATGCTCTATTGCTTTACCTAATAAAGCATGTTCTTTGAGGTTATTGTCTTTGTAAAGTCTTCTCAATGCCCCCAGGGCATGTAACTTTCCCTTCTTCACAACCAAACCCTCTTTCTTTGCCTCTTGGACAAAGAGAGATATTGGGTTATAGGGGGGCTTTATTCCATGCATTACATACATGCATATTTCCCCGGTAACTGCAGTTAGAAATAATCGGTTCATCTTTTTATGGTTATTTCGGTTTCAGATTCAACTACCAGCTTCTCCATGAAATAGGCAGAGTTATCTTGTCCACCCACTACATACTCAAGATAGAAGGTACCATCCTCACTCTCTATTGTCGCCTCAAAGATTATTTGATTAGGCTCCAATATCAACAATTGCTCATGCATACCATCCTGAGTGCATTGAGTATAGATCAAAAGGGTCTTTTTCATCGGTTTGATTGTTTACGTTTCCATTCCCCATATTGGGCTGGATTGGATACTGATCTACCCAGTTTACTCATCTCCGCCATAAATGCCTTCATGCTCAGGTCGGGTTCATCCTTGAGGTATTTTTGATAAAAGGGTGATTCCGGTAATCTCTTTACCATTGCCTCAAATTCCTTCTTTAATCTACCCACCCGAATCTCACCCCGGCAGGTATCAATGAGGTTTTGTAAGGAGCTGTAATTGTTAGAGGCAATCTGTTCAGCAATGGATACATCGCCTTCCGGATTGGAAGAGAATGATACATTGCCTAAGAATTCCAATATTACCTCTTGAGGTAATTGGTCTTTGACTTTTACCATAGGACCGATTGATCGTTTCATTTTATTTTAGGTTTCGTTGAATAAAGTCTTGGCGTTCTTGTCTTTCATAGTTTGATGGTGCATTATAATCCGGTTCATCACCATCTTCCTCTTTTGCCCTTACCTTAAGGCATTCCGGGCAAACCTCCATTTCCTTGGTAGCATAGTTATTACCCAAGCAATGGGCAACGCTTCCACATAAGGTTCCCGTTTCAGGTTTATCGCAATAGATATGCTTGACCTTGTCAAACTTCTTTGCCCAATGGGTGTAATCCGGTGTCATATGTGTAATTCAGGTTTAAAGATGGGTTCATTGGTTTTAATCAAGGCATAAAGGATATGGGTCCAATTCACATACTCAAGGAAACTATACTCGGTATGGATATGCTCGGCATATATCAACTCTTTGCAGAAGAGTATTAGTTCTTGTTCCTGATCTTCCGAAAAGAGCTCATAATCTTTAAGGGTATCAAGTAAACTGCTTAGAATTTCTTGGTCTTCGGTCAAATCCTCTAATACATCCCATGTAATGGAGTCAGGGAATACCGAAGTGGCGATGGTAATTATATCCTGATTTCTCATACAATTACTTTGAAGTTATAATCCGGTAAATCTTCCCAGGCAAAGGCAAATCTCTTACCTCCTGCATCTTTGCAGAGCAGGTGAGTATCTGATACTCCGGTAATAATGTAGGAGGTATATTCCCAATGAACCTTCTTTTGGTCATTCTGGTGGAATATCTTGGTTCCCTTGCTGACCTCATCGAAATCGAGCAGAGGAGTCATTTTTTGGACTGTGAGTTGAGGTGCTTCCTTTTTCATAATGATTGATTTTTTATTTATACTCAAATTTAAGAAGAAAGTTCTGAATCGGAATTATAGCCTTGGAATTAATTATTGCAAGTAGAAGAAGATTGGTTGGGGTTAAGGAAATGGAGAACCTTAACCCCGGGTATACCATAAGAATCAATCACTAAACTCATGATAGCCGCCAATCAATATTTTTGGTGTATAGAAATATCCATAGTGCAAAGATAAGAAGAAGTAGTTTTGAAATCCAAATAGCCCTTGATGCTCGGGCATCATTTTTTCCCCTGTTACCAAAATGATATTTAAACCATTCATCCCATCCACCCGAACCCACATAGGTTAGTGGATTCTTGTCCATAAATCCATAAAGGAATAGCTCAAAGACAATCCAGGTGATAGGTACCATTAGAAAGCAATAGGCAGCTGTCTGAATCCAGTTTTCAAAGTTTGCATACCCTATACCCATTATTGTGGATGCTTTCAATGCCCAGTTCCACCCATGATAGATTCTACCATACCTTAGTATGTAAGATGCATCTTGTCGAGCATCTATCACTAGGTATATAAGGTAGAATCCGGAGCTGATCAGGAGCGTATTCATAATAATGGGCTATTACCGGTTAATAGATTAATGATAATACCCGCGGCTAATAAGCCCAAAATAATTCCAATGTACCAGATCATAGATTTTGTCGTTTAAAGTAAAAGAAAGAACCCACCAAATAGATCACCCATACAGTACTTACTATGATGATCCATAGCAATAGGTCCTGTAGGTAGTCTTCCTGTTTCCAAATCCAATATACCGGGAACAGGAAAGTTAGCCCGGTAAATATTGCTAGAATCCACATGCCATTTACTTGCAAGTGTTCATAGAAGGCCTTTAGAGTTTTCATTGTTTTAGTTTTTAATAGTCAAAGGAGTTCCCCACTCACTTAGGAATGGGAAACCCCTGATAGACCTTAGAATTTGGGCAAGTGCTCTTTTTCAAAGATGGTGGATGCCCAGGCAGCTGCCTCCTTTTGGAGTTCAATCTTTTCAGCTCCTTTCAATTTACTGATCCTTCTGATAAAGGAGTCGCGATGTCTACGGGCATCGGTACGGAATTTCTTCCGATCCGGCAGCGTAGCGCATGCTTTCGGGTAGCGGTACATGAGGTCTTTCTCTTTCGAGATAGCCTTTTTAACATTCTCAAGGTTCTTAGAATCCTGAGCTTTTGAAGTCTTAACCTTCTTAAGGTCAATCTTCTTCACTTTTTCTAGTGTTTTCATATTTTTCTTTATTTTGTTAATGCAAAGATAATAGATAAGTACTATCAGGTTCTAATGGTTGCGAATCTTTTTTCGTAGGCTACTAATTTTTTAATATGTGTAGAATTTGATTCTCGGCGAATAGGAGCTCTTGTTGGTAAAGGCGAATATGCTTCAACATGGCTTCTGCATATTGCTTCTCGGTTATCTTTCGGTTATTATGCAGTCTTTGGTATGCCTCCATCTGTCTAGTAAAGTCTTTCTTTAATCCAAAGACCTTATTGATTACGGCCTGAACCTCATAAATGCCAATAAACCGATTATTCGGGTTATGGTCTGTCGGGTTGAAATCCAAAGGTATAATCGCCTTTAGAAAAGATTTTATACTCATTAGTTTTCGGGTTTAAATATACCATTATTGTTTATCATATTCTCTAGTATGAGAACTAACCGATCATAGGAAGTAGAATCAGAAAACCCAAAGAACCGAGTATTCTCATATGGGGTTATTTTATACTCAAAATAGTCCTCAATCAGAATAATCTGTTTTATGTCGAAAAGTTCTGATAGCTTCACATCCAATTGGTAAGCTCTCTCTTCTCTGGCGAATCCGGCATCGGAATCCTTAGTTATAAAATCATTCACATAAGCTACATATGTTACCAATAGAGCACCTCTTGCACATACCTGACATTCCTGCTCCTTTATATCCTCAATGACCTGTTTTAGAGGCTTATTTGAAAAGAATCTAACCAAGTCTACCTTTGACCCATTATTTTGTTGATAGATGGAAAGAGTATGTCCCGCTCGGGGTATTAAGCCTTTGGTCTTGATACTGAACAGGGCATCTTTTAAAACTCTCATTCTTTTTTCTTCAAGAGGTAATTTTTGAAACTCCTCTTCTGGTATAGCTCGGATATTCATGTGTTTTGGGTTTTATAGTGTATGTGCATAAGCTACTAAAGTCATCGCATTGGGTTTAAACCAAATTAGTCCGTCATTTCTCGAGTTCCATACCGAGAGCTTACCTGATATTTCAAGGATATATAAACGATCCTTATATAGGCACCTTCGAGTTGGAAGATGGTAATGGCTATTTGCTTCAACTTTTACCCATTTGATTTCGCCATCTTTTGTAAGAGATAGCATATCCTCATAGGTAATCTTCTCACTTTCGGGTATTCTCATTAGCCTAATAGTTTAGTTCCCCCCATACCCCGACTATTACCACCTACTCCCTTATTAATGGATACTCCCCTTCCAGCAGAAACCCCATTCACAAATCCATCCGCAGAAGCTGCTGCTCTTACATTTCGTGTACCTAAACTTCCGGGTGGGTAAGTTTCTCGCATCCATTGTTGGATAGCACCCTGCTTATTCACTACTAGAGCATTTACCTGGGGCTGATTCCTCATAGCCTCATCTCTCTGTTCTTTCAGCTTCTGCTGAATCCCTACGACTGCCCCTCTTAAAAAGGATCGTATATAGGTATTCCTTTTATCGGAACCCTTATACTCTTTGAATGATCTTCTGGCTAACTCCCTTAATTTGGATACCAATTGATGTACAAAGTAATGGGTGAATTCCCGGTGCATCTCTTCTCCAATAAGGGTCACATGGGGCATAGTCATCCGGGCAGGATAGATTATCTTACAGAAATTATACATTGCCCCTACATTGTAGAGCTCATGTACCCAGGTTGCTTCGTGTGACCCAATTAAGTCGGATAAGTCAACTCTTTCCCGATCAATGTCGGTCTTTTGGTTTTTGGATTTGAGTTCATCCATGTCAATAGCATAGCGGAGCAGCAATTCCTGTACCTTTGAGGCAAATGCCTCGGCTTCTTCAAGATTGCCTAATTGGCGCGCAGATTCTTCTTTTGAGATCAGCTTCTTAAGCTTCTCCTTTATCTGGTCTAATTCTGATAGCATAATTTTAACCTTTAATTACTCTGCCCGGAAAGATTCTACTCAGAAGGTCGAACGATCCATCACCAGAGAACTCATTGCATTTACCCAACATTGATTTGGGTACTCTGTATGCCCAAATGAACCCCGTTAATCCGGATTCTTTCTCTTTAAATGCCCAGCTTGCTGGTACTTTATCTCCAGGCTCTTCCACATTGGGTTGACCCAGTCTTTTAATGATTTGTTGATAAGGAACTTTGACAGTAAGAGTTCGGGATTCTCCTGCCTCGTCAATCGGAATTAGAGTCATATTGGAATTGGTTTTAGTTTAAAAAAGAAGAGAAAGGAGTGGGAACTCGGGCAATCTTGGGCTTATCGAGAACCCGTCACCTCTTTAAGTCCCCAACTCCGATCTTTAATCTGCGGAAATCCAGGCATTTAAGCCCACAGTAACCTGCTTTCCGTCCACCTTTAGGTCAACCGATTGGTTTCCACCGGTGGTAGCGATAAGCATGTTCTTTTCTGATTTGGAAAGTTTCCTTACCATCGGGAATGAAAGAACTAATCTTTGTTTCTTACCTTCCCCTTCAACTTTTGCAACGATGTCCATAGTGTTTATGATTTTTAATTATGATTCAAAGATATAATCAGGTTTTCTCTTTTAAAAATAGCCCGTTAATATATATTACGGAGTCTTGAATATGCTTCAGAACCTCCATATCGCTATCACAATAGAAGGTATTAGTTTTGAAATCATAGGCCCTTTGTACTCTTGGGTCTTTGGAAGTTTGGATTACCCTTGACACTGACTCTACATACTCTCGAAGTATTTCGGGTGGAATTCTTTTAAAATGGTAATCCATCGCCTTAGCCTGATCCCCTTGGTTTAAAAGGAGTATGGCATTCCTTACTGGGTGGGGTAATTGTTCCCAGGTAGCCTCCTTTACTACTACATCAAGCTGCTCCGTTATGGTATGGTTATGTAGATTCTGCTCCAGGGTTTTAATGAGTAATAACTCATCACATACTTGGATAAATAACTTAGAGTTGGATGGTTTATCAGATTCTTTCTTTACCCAATCCCGAATTTCACTCACTGTCATAGGTCATAGGAGGTTTTGCTCTCAATATAAAAATGTAACACGATTTGGTTATTCTCATTCACCCAGGCTACTAGCCCAGTATCCTCATCCCATCGAGGTACTGCAGGTAACCCATCTCCATAATCTATATGCAGCACTCGAAGCATCAAATCCCGGGCTATGTTTTGCAGTTCTCCAATGGGAATCACCTGTCCGTCAGCTTGAACCCAGTTGACTAAGGTCATATATGCTATAACCTTAGCAAAGTCAAATCGTTCCATAATCATGTTAACCTTGTCCATAAGTAAAGGGTTTGTGTTTAAGTTTTATTTCTTCCTTCATTAATTCTAGTACTTCTAGTATCAAATCTTTTAAGTTTGATCCTTCCATATCCGTAGAGTATAATTCTCCACTAGAATCATGCCTAAATAACCGATAGGTCCCTTTTGGATCAATCCCCACGAAGTTAAATACTTTAGATAACTCCTTATTCGGATAGGCAAGAATAAATACTACTCTTGTACCTCCTACCTCGTCATTCAGGTGGATGTCATTTATGGTCATTATCCAATAGTTTTATCTGTTCCTTTAACCAAGTAATTCTAAGTTCTTTTAACCCTGAATCCCACCAATATGTAGATAAAGCTGTGATCACATGATCGGGCTTATTAAGAAATATATGGTTTATTATCCTTAGATATTCCTCAAAGGTAATCAAACCCCGTAGCCTAAGTATTACAGCCCATCGACAAAGTCCCGTCTCGAACAATTTTTCGTTTCCTAATATTAGCTGAAGTAGTTCTTTCATGGTTCTCATCTTACAAGGATTAATTTTATATCGCCATTAGCCAATTTCCTTTGCCTATACCTCTTTCCAGCAATAATGATTTCCGGATCGGGTTTTTGAATCTCATAGTCATCTTTGATTGCATAACCGGGTTCAACGATTTGTACATAGGAATCGGGTTTAGCAGTAAGGGGTATCTTTTCCCTCTTTCCTTCGGGCTTAAGTTCATGTTTATATACGTAACGATTTTGCTCCCAGTCAAAATAGGCTGCATCCCCTTTGGTAGAATCCCACCTTACTTCCGGAAAGGGTTTGAATTTCTCGGGTGGGGGGTTGGAATCTTTCGTCAGGAAATGAAAGAACATCAGGGCAATAATGATATAAAATAGGTATTTCATAATTAAAAGGATTTTCTGGTTCTAAGGCATTTAGATAAAGATGGTCTTACATGGTTACCTTCCACATCAATCCCATGAATGAATCGGTCATAAACTACCCAGGTCTCCACCCCCTTCTTGGGTCTGTGTATATAACCATCGTCTTGGTCGCCCTTGCGTACTTTGAATGGAAAGTTTAAAATCTTGATTAATGTTCCGGCAAGAATCTTTTTACCCTCATGAATCTCATCTTCTTTAAGGATCGCAAACTTGCCTACTTGGAATCGGTAATAAGTTAATTTTTGCATAGGTGATTGATTTATTTTTTATTAATGCAAATATGAGAATCGGAATACTCGGAATCAATTAGCCATGGAAATAAAATGAACGGGGTCTTATGGACCTGCAGGCTCCAGAGTCTTATCCGCAGACAGACCTTCCTGACATAAGCCCCGTTCAAGTTTGGTTTAAGCCTTTTTCAAATCTTCCATGATTTGGGCGCGCAAAAATTGCGCTTGTTTCTTAACTTCCTGCAGGCCTTTTCTCAACCTTGTTCCGGCTGCCTTGTTGTGTTTCTCCTTTACCTTTACGGCATGGGGCTCAAGAGAGTCAACCAACTCTCTCAATTTTAAATACTGACTCATTGTTTCCATAGATACTGGGTTTTTATGATTAATAATAAATAGTAACTCAATTCTCTCTAGTTCTTTCTATGCCAATCTAGTGGCAGTGATCTCTCTGTTGTATTTTATGTTCAGATGAAAATACCTGCCCAAAGAATCCGAATCCAGCATATTAAGGTAGGTATCCTTACTTATGGGGGTATAGCTCCATACTGGACCGCTCTTAAACTCAATTACCAACGTATCACCATCATGGCCCAGTGCAGCGATTGTGGATGATTCTACAGGTAGGCGCGCAATTTCCGGGGCTTCAGTAGATTTCTTTAGCACTACGGTAACTTCTTCTTTTACTTCTTTTGGTAAAGGTGGGATTCCTTGAACCTCCGTTACCTTGGTTTTCTTCTTTGCCATTAGTTTTGAAATTTAGATACTTCCTCAAATAAGTTTAATTTTCGATGTAATCCTTTGATATGATCCGTGGATCGAAATTCATTCACTAGAACATGCCTTATCATTCCCAAATTAACCTCATCCAGTATGTGGAGAAATCCGTCCGGATTATCCTTTACAGAATCCCATACCTCCAAATCCTTAGATACCCTAGCCTCCAGGTCACTCATCGTAACTTCATAACCCTCATCCTGTAACTCTTGCATAATTTCTCTAAGTCTTCCTTCTGTGATTATTCGCATAAAACTTTCTTCCTGCAGTTTTGCTGCCTTTCTGATTATTGCTTTTTGTTGTCTGCTTAGCATATTCATAATTTAAAAAATGGGTTACATATTCGGGTTCCAAAAAGAAACCTATCTGATAGGTCACCTTGGTAATCTTTTCTTTGATCATTTATGCAAATTTAATACATGGGTTTTATAGTTAATTAAGGTGGTCAAATTCTTTATCCAAGTTCTTGATCATGGGTTTAAATTTCATATACCATGCCATCTGCTCATCATTCATCTTTCTTCCCTTTTTCCACCAGTCATGATATTTCCGCCATTCCTTTCTTTCCTCAATATCCAGCTCATCCGGAAATTTCAATAACACCTTCTTCTTTCGTTGGTTGAACTCTTGGGGTTTATGCCAGGGCTTATCGAAAGTTTCAGCATAGTCTTTGTTAATGAATACCAGATATTTAGGCATTCTTATACCCATGAATCTTACCCCAATCATAAGGTCAAAATCAAATCGTTGTTTTTCATATCTACGAACTAAGTATGAATATCGCAGCATCCAGGCCTTCTCGCATTTTATCTCCGGCTCTAGTTTTTGAGCTAGCTCCATGTCCATGAATTCAAAGTTGAGTTCTTTCAGATACTCAATCAGTTTTTCCATAGTGGGTTTAGCAGCAATATCCTTTAGTATCTGTGTGTATTGTTCAGTTAACATAGTATGGTACGGTTAATAACAGAAATAGCCAGAAGGATAATCCCGCTGGCTATTTTCTATGCAGTTCATGGTTTTAATGAGAATTAATCTTCACCCCCAGCTTCTTCCTCTTCAGCTTCCGGTGCCGGAGCTGCTTTAACTTTCTTCTTCAGTTTCTTTTTGGGAGCTTCTTCCTCAGCTGATTTCTTCAACTTCAGTTTCTTTACCGGAGCCTCTTCTTCAGCAGCTTTCTTCTTTTTCTTAGGAGCTGTTTTCTTAGCCAATTTCTCAGCTCTTGCCTTCTCCTTCTCTGCAATCACCTTTGCATACTTCTTGGGGTCAGCCAGATAAGTATCCAATTCCACACCGGCTTTCTTTGCATTGGATCGCATGGATGCACGGTATTTCTTTTTGTCCAAAGTGGATTCAACTTCCGATGGGTAGTTGTATTTGGACTCTCTTTCTTTTGGCTCCGGTTTGTTGTTCTTTAAGAACGTCAAGAGCTCATCCTTCCGATTCTGCTTAGCATCTACAGCTGCTACTAGAGCATTGTATTGCTTAGCGATTTTCTTGTCCGAGTGCTTTGAGTGATCTTCATCTCTCTTCAGCTTATTGCTTTTGAGAAAATCTTTCAACTCAGAAGATGCTACTCCTAGCTCTTCCTTTACTGAAGCTAATTCAGTTTTGGCTGAGTCATAGGTCAGCCCGCCTTTTTTGGTTTTCATAGAAAACTGGGTTTTTTAAAGTTAAACAATTATTAATCTTCCTGTTTGGAATTCTTTGAGTTCAATAGTCTCGAGCAAAATTTGCTGTAAGCTATTATCCGCTTGAGCTTTTAAGTACTCCAATACATCCTCTTTGGATACATTGACCATAAATAACTCAAACTCTTGATTTAAACCTAAACCCCCCATAACTACCCTCACCTGCCCTGTAACTTTTATTAGCTTACCTGAACCAAACTTTGAAATTTTAGTTCTCCAATGTTCCTCTGCTCTTTCCGCAGCTTGTACTTCTCTCTTCCAATACATCACTCCATACCTTGTAGCTAGTTTGCTTTTATCGGCGGATGCTGCCTCCAATCTCTTCTTGGCAGATTCCCAGCCATAAAGCAAAGACCTCAATGTGTGGGTTTTCTCCATATTTGTTTTTTAATTATTTCGTTTCTCAAAATTCCTAACTTATTTTTAATAATCAAAAAAGCCTCCGGATAAATATCTTCGGTGTCCTTTAATAGTTCTCTGAAAATGTCCTCAGTGGACTTGGTAAGTTTCTTAGTCCACTCTGTTGCAACTCGATTGGTATGTTTGGTATATCTTCTTTTCTTTTCATCCAGTGTTCCCCTATTCACTCTTACTCTTTCCTGCTTAGCTCTTCTCTTTAAAATTAAAGACCTTCTTTCTGAAGCAATAGTTATATACTCAAAAACCATTTGACAATAATAACCTGCTAATAACACATCTTTGTATCCGCCGATGATGGATAGAGATTTAACAGGGTAGGGTTTTTCGGGGTCTATCAATCGAATCATCTTACCCCGAGTAGCAGTATACCTACAGATTAGATGCATCAATGGCTCATAAGCCTGGGGTATGTTCTTTGGATAAAGTGAGTATAGTTGAGTTTTGTGGATTTTAGTAAACTTGGGATACTTTAATTGGTGATCCACCATACCCCGGTGTAGGGTGTATATTTTTTCGGCTATCTTGTTGTAGGATTTGGGGTTCTTAGGTTTTACTACTGATCTTGCTTCCATGAGGGTTTAGTAAAGATTAGTTTTTTGGGCTTATCTAACTCTACCAATATCTCGCCTACTTCCTCTGCTATGTTTTTTGCATCTTCCAACAATTGAGACTCGATTTCTTTGGCATCCTTCCTAGTTTCTTCGCTCAAGTCCGTATCTTCCTCTATACGTTGAAGTCTATTATCATAATCCACTATAAAGTACTTGAGGATTAAATAAAGTGATGAGGCATCCTCAATATCCAAGTCTAAGCCGATCCTTTCAGAAGTTTGAGCATCTCGGCTGTATCCCTTCCCGATTTCTTTACCCATGATTCTAGTTTTTCTTTGTCTGTACTAAATGCGGTTACTGCTATGCCATTCTTGGATGGTATCTTTGCTATGATCAGGGATTCTACAGCCTCAGCAAACATTGTTAAGACTACATCGCTATCATACTTCCGGGCTATCTCCATCTTCTCCTCTGTTAAAGAGCTGATATTAGATAACTTGTAGAACTTTACTACCCAAACCTTCTTTGTTAAGGATTTGGGATGTACAAAGGATTCTACTACCGTACTCTCTCTTACGTTGTCGGTCATTGGTTCCACGATGTATATCTTGTCACCCTTTACTAAGTCTTTAAATCTTTTCATGTGGAAATCTTGTCTTCGGTTGAGTTAAAGTGATTCTGCATACTCTGCTCTCTTAGAATAACCTCATAGAAGGTTTCCGTTGTTCTAAGAGTACCGGCTGGGTTAAGGTCCTTATCTTTGATGTAGTTCATAAACTGCCAAACTTTTTGGCGAAGTTCTTCAAGTTCTTTGGTATTCATTTCTTATAGCTCCTCATATATACAAAAAAAGGAGAGTTTTCAGGCTCTCCTCTTTCCGGGGTTTGGGTTTACTTCTTAGGTTTCTTTGAAGGCTTAGCGGGGGGTGCTACTGGTTTCTTCCCTTTCTTTTTATCCCAGGCCTCTTCCTCTTCTTCCTCTTCCTCTTCTTCCTCTTCTTCTTCTTCTTCCTCTTCCTCTTCTTCCTCTTCTTCTTCCTCTTCTTCTTCCTCTTCTTCCTCTTCCTCTTCTTCCTCTTCTTCTTCCTCTTCCTCTTCTTCTTCCTCTTCCTCTTCCTCTTCCTCTTCCTCTTCTTCTTCCTCTTCCTCTTCAGTTGCTAGAACTGCCCCCAAAGCTTCGGAGTCATTGGATGAAACAATGATACTCACGATGATGAATGTATCATCGTCAAATGTGATAAGATAAGCACCAGACTCCAACTTAACGGAGGTCTTAACCTTCTTGCCTGCAAACAGGTCTTTCTCTTTTTTAGCCATAAAAATTAATTAATTTAAGTTTGAAAATTCATTTATAAATAGCATTGGGTTATCAAGCTAAATTTACCATAAAAAATAAGTGGAAGCTAGAAATTAATCCAGCTTCCACCCCCAAAATAAAAAAAAACTATCCGCTAAGACAGTATCTTCATGATAAGGAAGTTATTGGCCTCTTCCTCACTTGATAGTAAAGTTTTTCTCAATATCGCTCTAGCAGATTCATTATCTGCCCCGATCTTCTGAGCCAAACCCGGTAATGATTGTATATCATCGGCTGATAGTCTTTCAGAACCTACTAACTCTTTCTTGGATTCATCAAGCTCTAGCTTGATCTGATCTCCATCCCGGTAAATTCTTGCCGGTATTTTAAATGTTGTGATGTTCATAATAATCTATTTAATTCAGGGTATCGTTTTTTAAGAATTTCCGGTTTTAGTTCCTGTAACTTCCTTCGGGTATTACTTCTGTACCATTTCTTTTTCTTTAGGGATTCATATGCCGAAAGTGGGTAATCATACTTAATCCACCTGAACCTCTTACTCTTCCTTATCGGAATATTATACTCTAGTAGTCCTGCTCCTGTCAAGCATCTGAATTTACCGGGCCTTTGCCTCAGTTGCTTTACTGCTCTTTTAGCCTCAGCTTCCGATTCAAACTCATACCGAAAGGCTAATGGGTAACGTGGGTTTGTTATCTCCACTACATACCAAGTATCCTTTTTGGGCTCTATGTATACAGACCGTCCAGACATCGCTTCATCCAAATTTTAACCGATTTTTCAGATACAGTACCAAATTTCTTCTCTATCTTAGCAAATACCTGAGCTGAGTAATTAGCAATCAACTCCTTAGCAGTATCTTCCTTTCCAAACTTAGTGAATAAGTCTTTAGCTAGAAAGTAGGTATACTCCTTCTTAGTTCCCTTGTAGATACCCAGCTCAGTATTCTTTACTCTCTTCTCTCCTTTAGGTTTCTTTACCTTGGGTTCTATCTTTTCGGGCTTAGCAATCATGGGTAATTTAATCCCCTTCTTAGATACTGGAGCTATCTTTGAGGCAGCAGCTAATTTACTCTTATCTACCCCATCCTCATAATGATCCAATAACCAATTCGTAAGTTCTGCAAGAGAACCTATCCGTAGTTTCTCTATTGGATAGCCCCTCTCAATAGCAGCTGCTCTTAACTCCGGGTCTCTTAGTTTACTGATCTCCATCAACTTAAGATACCTTGGGTTGTTTTTACCTAACAAAGTTTCCATAATTTTATTATTTTTATTTTGGAAACACAAAGATATTAAATAAATTCCGGAGTTTTCTTTGGCCTAGCAAAATTTATATCCATGTCACGAAGAGCTGAGTCAAGAAATTTCCGGCTTGCAATTCTTTTCTGAATAAAGTTATAATTAATAGCATTTTTAGTACTTAATCTATACTTCGGCCAAAACTTAAGTCCCTCTTTCGGATGCTTAAAATTACCGGCCTTGTAAGATAGGATCAAGTCTAAAAATTCCTGAGCAAAAACCCTCTTTGAGAAAGCATATAGACCCAGCCGGGTTAGCTCCTTTAAGCTTTTTTCCGAGTACTTTGCTACAAGCATATACTTTTCCACAGGCAATAGTTTTGAGGGTAATGGTACATACATGATTTTCCCCTGTATTGTTTCCGGAATCTGGTACTTCTTATGTATCAAGTCTACTACAAAGCTATTAAGCTCCCAAATGTTTTTAATGTTCTTAATATCATTCTTTTTGTTTCGTCTCTTAAAAGCCGAAGGTTCTTGGAGTTCTCTCGGTAAAATCCTGTAATTATTCCATCGGTCAAACTCCAGTATCAATAATGCTAAACTCCGATAGGTAACCTTTTCCACCTTCAGCATCTTTTCCATCTCTTCAATCATCAATCTTTCTCTGAAGCTTAGAATTGAAAATACGGTATCTCCAATCTCATAGATTACTTCGGGTATTGATTTCCTATCTCTCATGGTTAATTCCAGGTACTTCAAGAATCGTGGCTCTATCTTTACACCCGGGGGTATTAGTTCTCCAAACATCTCAAAGTGTTCAGTGAATATCTTTAGAAACTTCTTAGCTCTTGCTTCAATCTCCAAAAACTTGTAATGAGCTTTATCCATGATCTCACCTGCTTCCCATGTGGATTTTCCATGACCATGTTTCAGAGTTAAGGCTAATTTCTCATCCTCTTTTAATATTGCCCAGGCTTGCTCATTCTTTGTCATCTTTGTATATATTATCGGTGGACTTTTGGTTCTTAGTAATATCCTCAATGCTTTGTTCTTTCATAGCAGAGTCAAGGTATTGAGATTGGTATATTGTAAAAAAGATGTTATCAAAAGCTACCTTTACAACCTTAATGGATGCAAAGAGTATCAATTTTACCTCTACTTCCCTTTTCAAAGGGTTTATCTTTAAAATCTCGGCCTCTATATTATCAAATGGGTAACCCCGTAAAGTGATGATCTTTCCCGGGTATAAAGTATCCAAATCCTTGGCTGTATAAATGGAATTTATCTTGGCTGCTTCTGCTAGTGGGGCTATCTCATGGGCTTTTATCACTGCTACCCTCATGGGGTTATATAGTATCTCTCCATAATGGATTACGGGTTCATTCTTGGGTATAGTTACATCGGTTAGCCAATTATAGATGCACTCTATGTCCTTTTTCATCTCCACTAGGAAGTAGGGGTTAGGAATGAAATACCTGGGAACCCTGAATAACCCGTAATTCAACATCAAAGGTATTTCTTCATAATGATTCTTACCTTTGAACTTCTTTTTAATAATCTTTACCTTGGGTATAAATGCTTCTACCTTCTTATACTTCGTGTATTTGTGTAAATCTCGTGAGAGTGTATGTAGGCGGTCTATGTTTACATAACAAGCGACCCAAACCATTGGTACTTTTGCCATAGCTTTAAATTTCTAATAGTTTTTTTGAAATTTTGTCAACCTCATGCCAATCCCATTTTAATACCTGAATGGTATTAGTGATAATGAAGTTCTGATTATATGTTAGAGCTGGTTTTACACTCACCCCCAGTTCTCTAACAAAACTTACCGGTAATACTACAAAAAAGAAATTCTTTGGTAACCCGTTATACCTCATCAATAGCATTGGTACTTTCTCAGCCCTTCGAGCAGAATCCAGAGTTTGGCGCCAAAAATCACGTATCTTGGAATTTACATCATAAAGCAGATGGTTAAAATTCAGGTCTTCATAGAACTTTACTTCAAGGCATATTGGAAATATGTAATTCTTCTTTACACATACTATATCTCCTTCAGTATAATCTGCTACATGCCCTCTTAAACCTCCAGAGCCCGGGGTTCTTCTGAAATCCATACCAGTCCACTCCTTCATGAAGTCTACTGCCATCATCTCACCCCGCCTACCCTTTGATCTTGCATTTATCTTTGCCATGTCCGATATTTTGAGGTAATAGTCATCGAACGATACTGGTACCTCCGCTGCGGGTTTTGGTAAGATAAACTGCTTTTACTGAGGAAGTTACAAATTCTCTCCTATGCGTTACTAGGTGTATGGATACTTTCTGAGCCTTCCTGTGGATAAGATCGGTTACTAATTCTATGTTTCCCTTATCTAAGGATTCAAATACCTCATCCATGAGAAGTATATTGAACTTCTCTTCTGCTAAAACATCATGCATAGAGAAAGCTAAACATATATCGACTATCTGCTGTTCTCCGCCGGATAGGTCCTCATAGGGTCTAACATCATTCTGGTCAAAGATAACAGCTTTGAAGTTTTTGTATCCGGAGTCTAAGTCCATGATAAACTCAATTCTCCAGCCCGTTTTAGCATAATACTTCAACCTTCGGTTAATCTGTGATAGCATGGAGTAGAATACATAAGCTTTTAAGCCCTTGTTCGATAATGCATCCGTTACAAGCCAGTCATGTAATTTTGCATATTTCTCTATTTTGGCTTTAATCTCCAATTCCACGGCTCTCTCTTGTTCTAGTTTTGCTCGCTTTAGTACCTTAGCATCGGTATTTAACTTCAACGAGTTATTTCGGGTATCGCGGATTTGGTTTATTATAGAGTTGAGTTCTAATTTTTTCGACTTTAATTTTTCAGGATAAAAGGCCAATTTTTTGAGTTCCTCTTTTTTTGACTCAAGTACTCGTTTATTAGGGATGATCTGCTTTCTTATCTTCTCCTGTGATTCTAATTCGCTAGATAGCTTATCTATGGCTAACTTGAGTAAGGAATATTGATTTAATAATGATACTCTTGAAGTCCTTAACTCCCCCAACTCAATCTTTAGTTTAGCCTTTCTCTCATCATGCTTAAGTCGAGTGATTGGGTTGCCACATACATGGCATTTGGGTATAGGATTGGATAGGTGCTTGATGATCTCATTCATCCGATTTTTAACATCCACAAGTTCTCCATCCTTCTGTGTTAACTCTAGGTCTTTTCGGAAATGGTCATTACTTAGTGTATTATATTTCTGTAGGGTTTCTTCTATTTTTTTTAGCCCGGCCTCTACCTTGGAAATTTCATCAGCCATTCTCTCTGATTGAAGTTTCTCTTCTTTTATAGTTTGCAACTCATCTTGTATCTTTACTGCTTTATTCTTAAGGTCTTTGATTTTTTTTACCTTCTCTTTTTCAAAAGTTTTCTTTAGGTTTAGATCATTATCAATTTGCTGTTGTAGGCTGGATATTTTTATATCCAGTATCTCAATGGCATGCTGATGAGAATTTAATACCTCCTTCAACTCATCCCACCTAGCTTTGGCAGACTCCCGGGCTTTATTGATATAGATGATATTGAAAGCTTCATCGAATAACTCCTTTTGTTTACTTCCTGTTTCTCTGAGCAAGCGGGTAAGATTCTGACCAAAGGCTAGAGAGTTTTTGAATAACTCAAAAGACATACCCATTATGGATTGAATCTTTTGGGTAATATCCAATTTGTTTTTATGCTTGGTGTATAGTTCTCCATTGATGTATAAAAATAATCCGGAGCCCCCTTTCTTGCCCTCTAGTTTACTTTTATAATCCTTACATCTTATGATCTTTATCTCTTCAAGCCCAATCCGCATGGTAACTGTTACCATAGTACCTTGGTAGCTTGAAAGTTTCTTTAAAGCATCCCAGGTTTCCATCTCTGAGCCTACCTTTAGTAGTTTACCATATATAGCCCAGCACAGAGCATTGAAGATGGTGGATTTACCACTTCCATTATTACCCACAATCAAGTTTACTCCTGTTGAGGCTAGATTATACGATAAGGGCTTTACAATAGATGCAAAGCCCTCAATAGTTAACTCCTTAAACGTAATCATAATGGGCTGAACTGGTGTAAAAATTCTTCCTCTGTAAAAGCATATGCCCTATGCTCCTGAATGTTTTGGATCATGGGTTCCACTATTACATGGGGTTTTTTTGCTTCAACTAGAACTCCTGCTTCATCTGTAAGGTGAGTCACAATAGTTTTCATAATGAATATACCCTCTAGTTTTCCATGTCGGTATGCTCCGGGTTTAGCTTTGAAATTTGTATGCAGGTTCATGATAAGTATTTTAGTAGTGCCTTCTTTTTTGATGGTGATTTGATCTTTCTTTTCTTTAAATAGTTCTCCACGATTACATCAATCTTATTACCCGTATGAAATTCCATTTTTTCGGGGTCTTCTAATTCTTCTTTTATCTCTGGTTTATCTACCCCCAAACTCCACCCATTGGATTCCCCATATACAAACTCGGGCATCTCTAAACTTTCAAATTTATAGGTAAGGTCTTCATAGATTAACCAGCATCCCATCATAACACCCATATCAGATACCCTCTGTTGATGAGTTGCTCCCACGGTTAGGACATTTGGTTTATGTATCTTATGCTTATGTATATGCCCATTCAATACCAAACCAAAAGGCTCAAGTGCTTTGAAAATCTTGTCGGTAAATGAGCTCTCTATCTTATACCCATTACCCTCTACTGATCCCGGTAGGGTCTGGTGCATTAGCAGAATAGTTTTCTTTAGGTCTTTCACTTTGGGTAAAGATTTCATAAAGCTATCCGGATCGTTCAGGTATGGTATTCCGTATACTCTTAACCCAAAGGTATCAGATATTTTATTATCAACACATATAAAGTTTGGAAGTACTTTTGATAGGGTATTCACATAGTTTTTGCTATAATGTTTACTCGTGGATAGTTCTACTTGGTCATGGTTTCCGGATATTGCCCATACTTTATTATCTTTAGTGAACCATTTTAGTTCATCTATCAGGGCATCTAATACGATATTGTCTATTGCTTGGTTGGAATGGACTAGATCACCAGAAAATAAGAAGCTACGACAATCATACTTATAGCCCAACTGGTGTAATCTGCTGAATAGTGTGCTATATAATTTTAACCTTGATTCCTTCTGACCAAAGCTGGGCCAATCATGGAAATGTATATCAGAAAAACTAATGAAGGCTACCTTCTTCATACGTCTACTTTTTTCACAGTCTCAACCATGGGTAGGGGGCCTAATACTTTTATCATCATCTTTAAAGCCGATGTAAGCTCTCTTGCTGTTAATCTAAGGTCTTTGATATGCTCATCTTTACCCTTTAGTTCACCTTCATACTTAGCCTCTACCTCCTTTTCTCCAAAGGCCTTTTTGAATTCCAATACCAGGGCTTTCATTAAATCTAAATACATATCCCTAGGTAAACTAAGAAGTGGATTTATTACTCCTACTGTGGGTAGTTCACCCTCTGGTACATGCTGGGGTATTAGTGAACCTGTTTCGCTTATATGGTAAAAGACCTTAGCTCCCGGCTCTCTCTCAAAAGCATAGATGTTAACCTTCCAGTGGGCTTCATCATGTTGAATATGTATTTCCATAGTTAAAAGTTTTCTAAAAAAGATTTACCCACCATTCTTTGCATGTTGTACTTAGCTGCTATCTTTATTACATACCTAGAATCCTTTTGGGGACTCCGATTATTACCGTACCATTGGATTTGGCAGTTCTTAGCGAATTTTACATATTTCTGATAATATTCACGGAGATCAATGATGCTCTGGGCAGTATTCATTAGCTCAAGTAGCATCTTTCTCTCTATAATCGGATGTTTATCCTTTGATTTGATAAAATTTGCTAGAGAGTCATATTTTTCCAATAACTCTACTGCTTTTTTTTCTCCTATACCCCGATAGCCAGGTATGTTATCTGACTTATCTCCCACTAGGGTTAAGTAATCAACTGTTTGGTATGTTTCATAACCAAATATCTTTTTGCAGTTGTCCTGTGTTATGATTAACTCTTTTCCGGGGTTAAAGATTTTTGTAGTATGCTCAAAGTCTTCATCATACCCCACCAATTGGTTGAAATCTTTATCCGATGATACCAGAGTTACCTCATCGTAGCCATTGGTCTTAGACATCTTCCAAAGCTTGAATAGCATATCGTCCCCCTCTAATAACATGTTGTGAGCTTGAGGTACTCCTAGTCCAAAAAGAATCTTCATCGCCTCATCTTTTTGTCTCATGAAATCTTCGTAGTCGATAAGGCTTTTTGATTTTCTACCATCCTTATATCCGGGTAGTATCCTACTCCGGATGGCAGACCTCTTTCCTTCCCATGCAACTACAGTTCGAGTAGGTTTATAACGTTTGATTAAACCCCCCAGCATAGAGGGTAAACCATAAATCATGCCTACCCCCTGCCCTTTGTAGGACAATCTTGAGTAGGCATGAAATGCTCTCCATGCAGCGTTTTGACCATCAATGATTAATAGGGTTTTATTCTTCTTCGCCATCTCCTTTTACTTTAACCTCAAACAAGTTTCGGGTTAAGCTGTTAATCTTATCCCTTGTTTTTGAAATAGTATTTATGGTAGAATTTTTCAACAAGATTTTTCTTTTATGTTCATCAGTATAAAGTAGCTTAATAAAAGCCTCTTCACCCTGAGCCACTGTATGATCCTTGTAGTAATAGTAGGCACCTTTCTTTGTAACGATTCCCTCTTCTACTAGGATGTCCGGAAGTCCATGATACCTTGAGTAACCTACATGATCCCATATCTCTGGTCTAAAATATACCTGAGTCTTAACGGAGTCTCTTGGTGGAGCTACTTTATTCTTGGCAATCTGCACGATAATGTTTCTTCCGATCTTTATGCCTTGGTTATCTTCCTTGAACCCGGTCTTCTTCATTACCCCCTTTATTTGTTTTGAAGGTACTAATCCGATTCGTTGAGATGCATAAAATTTTGTAGCCTCACCTCCTGGGGTGGTAGTAGCAGCTTCAAACATAGTAGCTCCAACCTTAGCTCTTACCTGATTGATCATGATAACACATACTCCCATATTCTTATAGAAGTGGTTACGCATACGATACATAGTATAGATAGCCTTAGCTCGATTACCCATCTCTGCTTTCCGATCCAGTTGACTGTTGTCAATGTTTACTAAAGTATCAAGAGCTGCAATGGAGTCACATACTAGTAGTATGGGTTCATTATTCTTTAGAATAGCCCGTTGTTGTATGATCATATCTCTATGCCAATCCGAGTAGCCCTCTATATCGTTCCCATCATATACAAAAACCCTCTTGGGGTCTAGGCCATTCTTCTTAGCCCAGAGTGTAGTAAATGAACCTTCAGCATCCCCCCATAGAACTACACCACCCAGTTGTTGGGCAGCATATCCGAACTCCATTGCTAAAAGACTTTTACCGGTCGATTCATACCCGAATATCTCCAATAGTTTTCCGTAAGGAATTCCACCCCCTAACTGCCAGTTCAGAGCCAAGCATCTTGAGGGTAACCATAGAGTACTGTCGTCGGGTAACAAAATATCAGCCCTTGCCGCGTTCTTATATTTCTTGGCAAGGGCTGAATCTGATAGTAGTTTGAAAACCATCTTCTATAGTCTGGTTTTTATCTTCTTTTTCTTCTTTAACTCCGGGCTACCTGCTTTAATCTTTTTCTTCTTTGGAGGTGCATCCGCATCAATACCTAGAAATTGATTCAGCTTCTCTACTGTTTCCTCATAGGATAAAACCTCTTTACGAAGGAGCTCTTTGATGTCATAGATTTTATTGAACTTAGAATTCAATGCTGATTTCTTTCCAGGTAGTGTAGAATACTCAGTATCAAATTGCCCTGATCCAGTTCTTGTGATCTTTAGATCGTATCCAGTTTTAGGGTCAGTGAAATCCCCATTGTCATCATCCAAGTAAAGGTCGATCATATCCTGATACTGCCCCGGAGTTAGTTGTGCTAACTTCACTCCTGCTTTCTCATCCACTTGCTTACCCGCAGCATCCTTGTATTTGATGCAGGGTATTACAAATTTTCTTTTTGGTTTCAAAGACTCGGCTAATTTCTTATCACCCTCATCTTTGGATTCCTTAAGCTCCTGATACTTATCATAGATAGCACAGGGTTCTGCAAAGGTCATGGGTGATATAAGTCCCTTGAGTTCCGCATTTGGATAAAAGTATACAATCTCCATACCGAACTCTTCCTCTTCTCTTACTGGAAGAGGTCTGATTCGTACCGTTTCATCTGCCTTAAAATAAAGCATTGAATTTCCTTCGCTTCTCTCAGCGATGCTTTTTCTTCTCTGTTGAAGTTTCTTCTTTCTTGCCAGGTTTAGTTTACTCATATTCTTTCTTTACGTATGTTTGCTGATAGTGTTTGTATTAAATCCTTTCTCATTTCAAAAGCTCGTACTGTTACCTCCAATATATCCCTTGATTCCTCAAGCTCAAGGATAGCTCTCTCCATCTTTACCAATTTAGGTATGGATGCTAATGCGGCTTCTGCTTTCCATTTAGCTCCCCCCTCTCCACTGGTTAACTTAGCAAGCTCCTCTCCCTTAATCCGGTTATATGCTTTCTGCTCATCCCTTACCTTGATGATTAACTTCTTATGGAGCATAGCTAGAAAAGCATAACCCCGAGTCTGGTTCTTTAAGTGCAGAGCTATGTTATTCTCTGATACTTTAACCTCAGCATCCAAATTGAAACTGAATATCTGGTCATTATACTTTATCTTTATATCCATTATGGGTGAGGTCTCGGCATACTTTATTAATTTGCTCATGATTTTTATTTTTCTTAAATAGTCCCGGGTTTATCTAAGAAATTCTTTAACCTGGGCTTTTCTTTCAGCCAAGTTTAGAACGGTTAATTTCATGAGTTTTAACCGTGGGTTAGCAACCTTTGCGTGGTGTGAGAATGGTTGCCAGTAAGTGTTGAAGATAGCATCTACAGCTCTTTGATATAAGTAGTTTGCTACTCGGCTATTATTATCTTCTACATCCTGTATCATCGCTGGAACATAAATGATATGTGTTAGCTCAGACATAGCCTTCATGGAGAGTTCCATAAAGTTTTGGCATATGATGTTGGATTGGTATAATCCGGACTGAAGCATGAAGTAAACAAAGTTATCCAATGGACTCCTATCTGTTACAAAATCCATATGCTCCTCAATGAGTTGGGTTCTTCTTTCCAATACTCTAAGCTGGTATTTTAAACCGAACTCCGGATTCATGTGGGATTCACGTATCACATGGGCATGTCCTTTACCCCCTTTGTATGAGAACCTTTCTTCAAACTCTTCCACATCTTTCTCAGTTAGAAGTTCTCCACTACTACCATTCAGGTGTTTTAGTTTTAGTTCCTCTTCAATAAATTTTACTAAGGTAGTCTTACCCGACCCCGAAGTCCCAGTGAACGCTATCTTTTTCATGTATATATTTGGTTTATTTTAGCCATAGTGAATAGTCTTTATCGTAGGAATAATCCTCTAGTGACCCCCATGATTTACCCATCTCAGCGGATACCTTCATCTTCACATGTTGCATCTCGAAGTTAAAGTATTTTTGGGTATCCGGATTGGAACATATCTCCGTTATAAGAGGTACTGCTTTATGGATAAACTGGGGCTGTACATAATATCCGATCGAATCGTGTACCGTATATGCTTGGTATCTCCATTGCAGAGAGTCAGTTAGCTTTATGGTACCTCTATTTATATGATCCCTTATGATCACTGTAGAAAATTGAGTGAAGTCCGATGAGCATCCCTGTATAGGAGCATTAATGGAATCCCTTATGGCTTTGTTTCTAAAGCCTTTTATGTCAGAATAAATATCTGGTAATCTTCTTCTCCTTCCAAACAAACCTTCTACATATCCATACTTCCTTACCCTTCTTTCCTGAGCACTCATCCACTTCTTTATCAAAGGAAATTGATTGAACCATTCTTGTTTGAATTCAATAGCTTCTTCTACTGAAACACCCATCTGGTCTGCGGTCATCTCATCCGATTGTAAATATAGAATAGAAAAGTTTAATACCTTACCTCTCTTCTTTTGTTTTTCCCAAAAGAGATGGTCAGGATGTTTAGGGTCTGATAATATACCTTTAATCTCTTCATACTTCTCAAATTTCCGATTGATCTTAGCAGCAGTTGCTACGTGCACATTGTAACCTTTCTTGAAAATCTCAATCATATCCGGGTCTTTGGATAGCTCAGCTGCTACCCTTAACTCAGCTTGCCCATAGTCCACTTCTAGTAGCAGATGCCCCGGTGGGGGTATATACATACCCTTGATTAAGGATGAGGTAGTAGTACGGGGTATGTTTTGTAGATTTGGATTAGCAGATGAGGGTCTACCTGTAACAGTTCCGTGGATTTTAAACTCCCCATGAATTTTATGGTCGGGTGTTACTCTCTCCTGTATGGATACCATATAAGTGGAGTGGAGTTTTGATAGTTCCCTATGATCCAATAGCTTCTGTATAAACCCAGTCTTATCCTTGGTTTTTAATTCCAATAAAACTTCCTCATCCGTGGATGGCTTAGTAGTGGGTCTCTTTGTTTCCTTATCCTTTGTGTATTTTACAATCTTGAATCGAAATCCCTTGGGTGATGTGAATAATAATTGCACCATCTGGTCGGGTGAGTTAAAGTTCACCTCATCTACTACTTCCTTCTTGGTTACTAGCTCCCCCGCTATATACCTACTAATCTTTTCCTCTCTCTGGTTTATCATCCTGGCTTTGGATGCTTCATTCTTAGCCTCTTTCTTACCAGTCTTTATAGCATAGATTTCAGCATTCGTGGATTCGATTAGTTTACGGATATGGTCTGTGATTCTCCACTCTTGGTATCTTCTTATGACCTTTATTGCCAATAACTTCTTTAGATTCTTTTCTATCCTACCCCGGGTCTGTTGCTCTATTCTATTCAGATACTTTACATCAATCTTTACACCCATCAGTTCGGACTCTGCAAAGGTTCTGCTCTGCATCATGGCCATATTCCGGAATAGAGGGTAGAACTTTGGATTCTTGGGTCTTAGTAGTAGCTTCTCAAAGAAGATTGAGAGTCGTAATGTAAAGTCTGCATCCATACAACAGTACTCCGATAATGGAGTAAGGGGAACATGTTCCCAGCCTTTATGTTTCTTGACCAGCTTATCCACCTCATCATCATACCCAGCAAATTCAGGTATAAACCTTGCAACCATGGATTTCAGATCATTGGGGGGCTCTTCATCCAGTACATACTTGGCAAGCATACCATCCAAATATACACCCCGAATATCATAACCATATCGTCTAACCCATTTGTATTCATGCTTGGCATTCCAAGCTACCTTTACTATACTGGTATCTTCCCATAGTTTACCCAATAATGGAAATATCTCTTCCGGGTCTAGGTTAGATTCTTTATGATATAGGGGTATGGAATATGCAAATCCGGGTTGGAAAGCTATGCCTATTATAGTACAATCATCCTGATCACTTTGGGGACCTCCTTTAGCCTTTGTTTCAAAGTCAAAGGACATATACCCAGTCTTTCTGCAGTACTCTAGTATCCTCTCTACCCCCTTGATCGTCTTTACTATTGCAAAGTTACTATCCATTGTATACTTGAGTTTCAAAATGATCCAGCTGAGTTAATTCCACGCCATTTAATTGATAGTAAAATCCTATGTCTGCTTTCTTCTGGCCATCGGTATTATAATCGTTTAGGTAGTATACTTTTTTAATACCGGATTGAACTATAGCCTCAAAGCATTTTCGGCATGGTCGATAGGTGCAATATAATTCGCATCCTTCCAATGATAACCCATTCTTGGCGGCATTGTAGATAGCATTAGCCTCAGCATGGACTGCTCTAATACAGGATTTAGATGTATCACAATGATTGGAGCAGTCAGGTTCTGATCTTAGGGGACCATTATACCCAGTAGATATGATACGATTATCCTTTACAATCACTGCCCCTACCTGGGCTCTGCCACAAGTAGCCCTCTTTGAAATCAAGAGGGCTATGTTCATGTTTAGATTTTCTCGAGTTATTCTCATATGATTTAATAGTTACCCTTTTTGATTAAGTGGGTATCATTTTTAAACATATGAAAGGAGCCTATGTGCATGGTTAGAAAACCCAGTGAAATGTCCAGTCCAATAGCTTCCTTTATATTTTGTGCTAATCGGATGGTTAAGTATATATCATTTTTAAAATGCCTATAAAAATCGCAGCTCCGGATATAGTAATTTAAGTGCAGACAATTACCCCGGATTAGGAAATGGTATCCTATCGTACAAGGAACTCTTTGTCCATGCTTTGCTCCGGTATCTTCCGGATGCCATATTGGAAGATATGCTTGCCTTGTTGCAGGGTTTTCCTTGAGTTGCTTAACTACATCCGCAAGGTCCCCGTACTCATACCAGATTCCATGGTTAGGAGTATTATGATATTCCCGATCTCCATGCTGTCCACCCCCAGCATTTTTTGGCCAGAATCTTTCCATGTAAGTATGTGAGAATCTTCCGGAGGTAAGAAACTCATCCCCATCCTTGAAGTTATTGTAAGGCCATATCATATAGCTTACTCCGGGGTTCATAGGTATCCCACTAACTCTCTCTTGGAAATGCTCTTCAGCCCAGGGTTGATCTGCCTGAGTTTCTCTCTGAAGTACTGCCACGGATAAGGGCATGGGTACTTGGAATATATAATTGATGTGTTCCTTTATAATCTCCCCACTAAATTTAGTAGTCCCTTGCCATTTTCCGAGTTCTATTTCAGGGCTATTAAATAGAGTATCCTTGGCATGTACGATAACATTACTAATAGAATTAAATATCTTCATCATAGGCTTAAAGATTTGAATTTTTTGATTGCTTTCTTTGTTATAACAGTCTTGGGGTATAGTTCTTTGGGCTCATATAATAACAGGTTTTTGGCAAACATGTCCTTTACTCCGGATTCCGGATTACCCTGTTTGTCCTTTCTGATTTGGAGCACTGATCTTCTATGCACTCTGTACATGATGGAATTTGGATCGGGGTGATTCATGTACTCATCCATTCTTTGTAGTACCTTTTCCTGAAACTGGTGTATCTCTAGGCTATTCTTTTCCAGGTAATTTTTTAAAAGCTTTCTTACATCCTTTACATTATTATACATTACAAAAGATTCAGCAGTAATATAAAATGAGGGTGCAAAGAGATGAACCTCTACATCTGTATGCTCATATACATACTCGATGATCCTTTGTACCAAAAGGAAATCAAACAATAGCCTCTTAGTTACCTCGGATGTTCTTATGCTAAAAACTACTACAGGTTTCTTCTGAGTTACCCTCTTCGTAAAATTTAGAGATATTAAGCAATCCTTACCCATTCCATGACGATTGCTGAAATGGAAGGTATAGTTATAGGATTTAGCTTCCTTTCCATGTCTATGTTGGATGGTGTTTTTGATTAGGTCTAGGTAATCCTTATTAACATAGTTAGATGCCAAAGAAGTCCATTTAGCTTTAGCATACCCTAGTACTTTTCCAAAGTTAAATTCCGGATCGACCTGGGCGGTCTGCATAATCACATAGTTGTTATAGGATACATACTCCGTACTATACATCCCACCTCCTACAGCATCAATCGCTTGGCATTTAAGATATAGAAACTCATTGATACCCCGCCAACCGGATTGGAGGTCTTTGAAATTAAGAACTGTTATAGTATGGTTCATCAATAGTTATTTTTTAGTCGTTCAAAGTTCTTCCCATTCTTTCTCATGTAGTGTTTATAAATGCCTTTTACCTCCCATCCCGTAAGATCAAACATGCCCATCATTAATGTAAAAGCTTGCATAATCTTTCTTTGAAATTGGGGCAAGTTTACAAAAGGTTTCTCTCCCTTAGTCCAAGCTCTGTTCTTAAGAAAGTTAGCTCCCATCATTAGCTCCTTCGTGATCATCCAATTGTAAGCTGTTACATATAGTTGTACTTCCGGATGTACTACAAACCCATTTACATGAGTTATCTCATACTCAGCCTCAGTGATTAGTCTCCTGGCTACTATCTTAGCTTGGCAAATCTGTTGATTCTCAAAGGCATTTAAGTGCCTGCCATATCTCATTCCTGTAATTAGCCCATCACTAGTCATTATAGCCAATAGATTCTGTTCCTGGCATAAAGCTTTGTAGTAGTCTGATATGTCTTCGGGTTCTATGCCTGAATAATGCATCAACTCAAACATAAAATGCATTACATCTGCTAGCTCCTCTGAGTATTTCTCCAATAGTTCGGATAGGTACTCATTGGTTAATTCGGGTTTAAAGAGAAGCTCGGTGATCTTTCCATAGACCTCATCTGCTTCACTAAGCTCCTCTATGATATTAGCAATAGTTTCTTTTAGAAACCTCTGACTATCCTTTAGGTTAATATCCATATCAGATAATGGTACCATTCCTTGTTTCTGATACTCCATGATTAAACTAACCTGGGCATCATACATGCCCTTTAGTAAATGTCCCCCGTTGAGTATGATCTCTTTCATCGTAGTTTTATGATTAGGTAAGCTTTTTCGTTTTTAGTCATTACTAGTAATTTGGATTGCCTTATTGTATCCCTTACTGCCTGCTTTATCGCATCGGGGCTTATTTTCTTATCAGCATTAAACCTTTCAGCAATGGATTCCCGCATAGATGACAACCTCACATATTTTAGTGGGCTATCTTTTATCCTTTTCACGATCATACTTTCCAGTATCGGCAACTTAAGAACATTCTGTTCCTCTAGGTCAATAAAAGCTTGGGTCTTGGATAGTTCTTCTCTTTTCTTGTGGGTCATTTGTGATACAATGATCTGGCAGATTTGGGAATCTCCACATACTCCACACTCGGCAGCATCAAAGGAATGGTGTTTGCCGAAGCAGGGATCATTCTCTGAACCGAAGATAGTTATATCTATGGGTTTGGATAGGTCTAGTTTCTTCTTAGCCATCTTGTCTCTTTCTTTTCGCTTTATCATAAATTATTAATAGTATTTTTCTATTACTTTTAATTTCTCGTTCTTATAGGTAGTAATCCTATGCTTAGAATGGCGTCTTAGGTAAGTACCCTCATCATAAAAATCATCCATCACTGTTTCCTTCTTCTCAATGGATGTTCTGGTAGCTCTTCCAATAATCTGTAGTACATTGCTAATGGAGTCTCCCGCGGAAGCATTTATCAAAGCTTTCATGTGAGGAAAATTCTTACCTCTCTTTAGGATGAAAGTACCGACTAATATATCTACCTTCTTTTTTGTGAACCGATCTACTACATCGTCTCGGTCTTTCCTTTTATGATGCACCCAATCTACTACTAACTTAGGGTATGTTTTCTTTATCTTCCGATATAGGATAGCTACATGTTTATGATTTTTAACCATCACCATCATGGGTAATCTTCCATATCCTATATGTGCTCCTACTCTTTTTACAATCACCCGGTTTCTTCTGGTACTTTTAATTATACCGGATTCATATTGTTCCTGCCAGGATTGGTTTTTGGAATATGAGTTCTCCACCTTAGGTGATCCTTTCCATATAAAAACACGAATGGGTGAGGAGTGGCCTTCCTTTATCAGTTTCTCATTTGTGATTGTATAGATCATGTCACCGAATATACTTCTAAGTCGTTCATTCTTTTCCTTCTGCCTTTTATCTGCAAAGGCTGATCCGCTTAATGCTATTCTTACATAGGAGTTAAAGGTATGATTAAGTACATCTCGGTAGGTATTGGATGTTGCTAAATCTCCCTCATCCACTAGTACCACGGGGTATTGAGCTAGCTTCTCAGCTACTTCTGCCATTCTTGACTTAGCAGTTTGAACCATGATCACTGTAAATCTATTCCACTCAACTCCTTCCGATGAAGCTACATATCCAAAGTCTTTTTGCCCTATTAACTTGGGCATCTCTTTCATAATATCCTTTAGCAACTCCTTTGAGTTAAGTAGGAAAGCCGTTGGTTGGTCATACATCTTGTAGATTGCTGCAGCTATAGCAGTCTTTCCACCATTAGTAGCTACTCCTAAGATTCCCCGTGGGAACTCTAGTTCACCCGCCTTGGAGTCTACTACAGCTTTTAGAGCATCCCTTTGGTAGTCCCGTAGTTCCAAGTAGCCAACTCTCTTAGGTATCTTTGTTGGTTTAGCAATAGCTTCTCTCTCATCCAATAGTTCCACTTCCTCACCCTGCTCCTGCAGTATGGATATGAGTTGAGGTAATTTTCCAGTATCAAAATAACCCCGCTCAGATATAAATCTAACAAAACCATCCCACCTTCTTTGCTGAAAAGCCGGTGAGAAGAAAGCTCCTTTCCTACGGATAGCCAATAGAGGATGCTCCCTTAGGGCCATGATAGTTTTTGTTAAACCCTCAAGTTTACTTTTGTTATTAAATATCGTTATCCTCATTTTGGGGTAATTTAGATTGCCTTCTTTTAAACTCCTCTACTAAACTTTTATTCACTTTGGGTTTATCTGATTTTACCCTATTGTCTGCTAACCACCTGATCACTCTCTCTTTCCCATTATCCGTAACTAACTGTTCCGGGGCAGGTATGCCTGTGGAAAATGCCGCTAGACTTTCAAAATTACCAGTAATATAGTTCTCCGCAGATACTCCCATACTCCTTGCTAACTCAGATACTTTTACAAAGAATACATATTTCTCTGGTGTATCCTTATAGTTCATGGTTATTCCAGTAGCTTCATAGACTAGTTCCCGATATTTAGTATGAGCTAGTTCGGTATCCTCCTCATTGTCATCATTGTTTATGGTCATTAAACAATTATACCTCTGTACGATGGTATCATGGAAGGCTTTTGCCTGTCTTATCCGGAAGCCCCCCGTTCTTCCTTTGAACATTAGAGAAATATAAGCCCTATAGCCAGCTTCCCTTGATAACCCATAAGCTTCACAGAAATCATTAGCTAACCCAGTTAACTCTACGATAAATTCCCAGTCCCTATGAGATTGAGTATACTTTGTATAACCCCGGTGCTTTAATTTATCCCGAGTATAGTTCAAGGTTTTATTAAACAGGTTGGCATCATCCATCGGTGACTTGGAGATTCTTTCCACTCTTCTTTTTTGGGTCTCATTAGTATTGATAAGTTGATTCCGGTTGGATAACTTATAGTTTACTCCCCTCTCAAAGAGATAATTCACTAGACGTATGGAATCTTCAAAAATTCCAGCTGTTTTATATGCATCTCTTAGTAACTTTATCAGAGTAGTTCTTGTGATATGTATGGATGGTTCTCTTTTCATACTTCAGGCAGATAGTGCATAGGTTTCGGTTCAACAATAAACTTCCGGTATATCTCCTGGTAGGTCATATACTTCGACTTCTTTATAAAACTCATCATTCGTTTTTTTCCATAGTCATTAGCATCCAAATATTTTTCAGAACCAGGTTTTTTGGTAAATGGTAGGAAAACAATTCTTACCCTCTTATGTCTTGACAATTCAAGCCCCGTTTTAAGAGCTTCCCACTGAGCATCCGGGTCGAGTATGATAGTAATTCGTTTGCATGGGCTTTTTATTATATCGGATATC